>FWWL01000860.1_pt1 | contig 79560 bp, 67 predicted proteins | sample 2228331 | NCBI WGS metagenome assembly FWWL01 (sample SAMEA103939775, study PRJEB20133) | metagenome | reverse complement strand
CTATCAACCCTGGCAATTCGGGCGGTCCGCTGCTCGATCTGCGCGGCAGGGTGATCGGCGTGAACACTGCGATCCGCACCACTAACGTCAGCCCCTTCGGGCAACCGGCGAACAGCGGCATCGGCTTTGCTGTGCCCTCTAACACCGTGAAGCGTGTGGTGCAGGCGCTCCGCGAGGAGGGTGTGGTGCGCTATCCATTCTTGGGTATTCAGGGGGCGGTGCGCACGGCGGATGTGGCGGAGGAGCTGGGCTTGCCCATCCAGGAGGGCGTGATGATTCTGGGCGTGCGCCCAAACGGTCCAGTGGCGCGGGCGGGCTTGCGCGGCGCCGTGACCGACCGCGCGGGCAACATTACCGAGCCAGGCGACATTATCCTGGCGTTCAACGGCAGACGGCTGCGTGATTACGACGAGCTGATCACCGTCCTCGTCAACACAACCAAGCCAGGCGACCGCGTCACGCTCACCATCTGGCGCGACGGCGAGGAGCGCGATGTGACTGTGGTGTTGGGCGAGCGCCCTGATTAGCGCGTCGCAAGCGATCTCACCCCTCTTCCCATCGAGGAGAGGGGTGAGATCGCAGGTCATTTCGCGTAGCGTCGGGCGAGCAGCTTGACCATCGCCGCGATACCGAGCAGCCCCTGACCCTTGCCCATGGAGATGTTCTTGCCGAACAGCGTGGGCACTATGTCTTCGATGGGCATGTTGGCGATCTCGCTGGCGCGTAAGCCGTTGATCGTGCTATCCAGCACCGCCGAGAGCGCGCGCGCTGAGACGCCGAAGGGGTTCTCGACCGCGAAGTAAAACTGCACGCGCGGATCGGGAGTGGTCTGAGGATCGTCCAGCGGCTCGATGAACACGTAGGCATCGGACTCGCAGTGGGGCACCTGGTTGCCTTGCGGGTAAGGGCGGGTGGCGATGTGCTCAGGCACGCCCTTAAACTGGTCGGAGTACTCGATCAACATCGCGTTGCGCTCAGCGGGGTTGTCTGCGAAGATTTCCAACACTTCCCGCAGGCGCGCGGGGTAAGCGGAAAAGTCAGCCATTTGATCACACAGGTTGTCGTCCCTCTAGGGCGCGGCTCAGGGTGATTTCGTCGGCGTATTCCAGGTCGCCGCCGACGGGCAAGCCGCGCGCCAGCCGCGTGACCCGCACATCCAGCCCGCTCAGCTTGCGCTGCAAAAAGGCAGCTGTCATTTCGCCTTCGACGGTGGGGTTGGTGGCGAGGATCACTTCGCGGATCGGCGTGGGCGTTTGGCGGGCGCGCTGGATGCGGCTGATCAGCTCGGCGACTTTAAGATCGTCTGGACCGATGCCGTTGATGGGGCTGATCACGCCGTGCAAGACGTGATAGACCCCGCGATACACCCTGGCGCGTTCCAACGCAGCCACGTCCATCGGTTCTTCCACCACGCAAATCACGCTCTGATCGCGCGTGGGGTCGCTGCAGATCGGGCAGGGGTCAGCGGCGGTGATGTTGAAGCACACGCTGCACAGGCGGATGCTGGATTTCAGCTCATGCAGTGCCTCCGCCAGCTCCAGCGACACGTCATCGGGCGCGCGCAGCAGAAAGTATGCCAGCCGCGATGCCGACTTTGGACCGATGCCCGGCAACCGCACGAGCGCGTCAATCAGCCGCGCCACCGAAGGGGGGAGGGAAGGGTTCGTCGCCACCAGCCGCTATGTCAAGCCGGGTATCTGCAAGTTGCCAGTGACTGCCTCCAAGCGCTTGGCGGAGTGCGCTTGCGAAGCCAGGATCGCTTCGTTGATCGCCGCCACCAGCGCGTCTTCCAACATGCTCACGTCGTTTGGGTCAATCAGAGCCGGGTCAATCTTGATGGATTGCACGCGCTGATGCCCGCTGATGGTGATCAGGATCGCGCCGCCTGCGGCGGTGACGTTGATCAGCTCGTGTTCCAGCGCTGCCTGAACAGCGGCAGCCTCTTCTTGCACGCGGCGGATTCTCTCAACCAGGTCTGCCTGCAAGCCACCGGCAGGTTGAGCGGTGCCGGGGCGCCAATCGCTGCGTCGTCCTTTCGCCATAGGTCCTTACCTCTACACTCGCGTCTTAAGATTTTTTGCGCGCTTTTGCGCCGAATCGCTGCTGAGCTGTCCTCACCACTGGGTCGTCCTCCTCCGTCTCTGGCTCGGCAGCGGCGCCGACGGTGATGTGTATATCATACTTTCCGCCGTAAGTCTGGCTGAGATAGTGTGTGAGCACCTCTTTGCTCTCTGGCTTCTCCAGGTGTTGACGAGCAAAGTCGTGGTCGGCGCGCAGATGCACCACGTCGCCCACCACGCGCTCTGGGTGGCAGGACCGCAGCAGCGCTGCCAGCGGCTTGTTGCGCGCGTTGATGCCGCTGATGATGCGCGACCAGTTGGCGCGTAGGCGGGCAGTGGTTAAGCCTGTCTCGCCGTCGCCCTCGTGCGCGGGGGTGGAGGATGCTTCTGCCGATGGCGCCTGCGGCGCAATTCCAGCGGAGACCGCTCTCGCTGGCGCGCGGCGTGGCTCAGGCGCAGATGTGGGCTGCTGATGGGCTGTGGATGGCAATTCGGATTCGGAGGGCGCGGCAGCCTCCGCTAGGCTGTTGATCCAGCCCAGCTCCAGCATGAGCTGTGGGTCGGCGGTGCGCATGTCGGCAAGCGCGCGGCTGAAGGCGCGCATCGCCGCCGTGAGCTGCGAGACGCGCAGCAACTCCGCCTGGTCCTCCAGCTCCAATCGCTCTGCTTCGGAGAGCGCGGTGGTTTTGGGGTCGAGCTTCACCTGAAGCAGCGCGCGCAGATGCTCGATCCACTGGCGGGCGATCTGGCGCGGGTCGGCGCCCTGATCGAGGGCGCGCTGCAACGTGTCGAGCCCGAGCGCGAGATCGCGCTTGCTGAGCGCTTCGGTCAGCGCGCGCAGCGCGGCGGATTCGGCGGCGCCGAGCGCCTCGCGCACGTCGGCAGCGGTGATGCGCCCTGAACTAGACGAGGCGAGCTGGTCCAGCAGGCTCACTGCGTCGCGCAACGAGCCAGTGGCGTGGCGGGCGATTAGGCGCAAGGCGACGTCTTCCGCCTCGATGCCCTCGCCCTCGCAGAGCCGGCGCAGCCGCAGCACGATCTTCTCTACTGGCACGCGGCGAAAGTGGAAGCGCTGGCAGCGCGATAGCACAGTGGCGGGGATTTTTTGCGGGTCGGTCGTCGCCAGGATGAAGATCACGTGCGGCGGCGGCTCCTCCAGCGTCTTGAGCAGCGCGTTGAACGCTGCAATCGAGAGCATATGCACCTCGTCAATGATGTACACCTTGTAGCGCAGCTCGCTCGGTTGGAAGTTGACACGGTCGCGGATTTCGCGGATGTCGTCCACGCTGGTGTGCGACGCTGCGTCAATTTCGATCACGTCCAGCGCGCGCCCCTCGTTGATCGCCTCCGCCAGTCGCCGCGTGGTGGGGGCGTCTGGCGGCAGACCAGCCAGGTTCACCTCGCGGGCGAAGATGCGGGCGGTGGTGGTCTTGCCGCAGCCGCGCGAGCCGACGAACAGATAGGCGTGCCCCACGCGCCCGGCGGCGATCTGGTTCTTCAGGGTCTGCGTGACGTGCTCCTGACCTACCACCTCGTCGAAGGAGGTGGGGCGCCATTTGCGATACAGAGCCTGTGCCACGCTGGGGAAGTGTATCAAAATGCCTGCTGCGGCGCAGCCCTACACGCGCGGTCCGGCAGCGCGCACCTCTGGCGCGACCTGGGCGGCAAAGGTGGCGAAGTTGTGATGAAACATCTGCGCGAGCTGTCGTGCGCGCGCCTGGTAAGCCTCTGGGTCTTCCCAGCTGCGTTCGGGGAAAAGCACATCCTCAGGCACGCCTGGACAGCGCGTTGGCACGGATAGCCCAAAGATCGGCTCTTGCCGATAGGGCACAGACCGCAGCGCGCCGCTCAAAATGGCGCTCACGATAGCGCGCGTCCAGGCGATGCGGATGCGCTCCCCGCGCCCGTTCCAGCCTGTGTTCACCAACCACACAGCGACGTTGTGGCGCGCGATGCGCTCGCCCAGCATGTCGGCATACATGCGCGGATGATGCACCAGGAACGGCGCGCTGAAACATGCGCTGAATGTGGCGGCTGGCTGCGTCACGCCGCGCTCGGTGCCGGCGACGCGCGCCGTGTAGCCGCTGAGGAAGTGGTACATCGCCTGCGCGTCGGTCAGCCGTGCCACTGGTGGCATCACGCCGAAGGCGTCGGCGGTGAGGAAGATGATGTGCTGTGGGTGAGCTGCGCGCCCGCTGTGGTCGGCGCTAGGGATGTAGTGTAGTGGATAGGCGGCGCGCGTGTTCTCCGTGTAGCGGTCGTCGTCGAGATCAAGCTGGCGCGTCTCGGGGTCAATCACTACGTTCTCCAGCACACTGCCGAAGCGATGCACGGCTGCGTAGATGGCTGGCTCGGCTGCCGGCGAAAGGCGGATCACTTTTGCGTAGCACCCGCCCTCGAAATTGAAGATGCCGCTTTCGCTCCAGCCGTGCTCGTCGTCGCCGATCAACACGCGCTGCGGGTCGGCGGAGAGTGTGGTTTTGCCAGTGCCGCTCAAGCCGAAGAACAGCGCCACGTCGCCTGCAGTGCCAGCGTTGGCAGAACAGTGCATCGGCAGCACGCCGCGCAGCGGCAACCAGTGGTTCATCACTGTGAAGATGGATTTCTTGATCTCGCCAGCGTACGCCGTGCCGCCGATCAACACCAGCCGCCGAGCCAAATTGATCAGGATGAAGGTGCTGGAATGCGTGCCGTCGCGGGTGGGATCGGCGTGAAAATCGGGCAGGTCAATCACGGTGAAGTCAGGCGTGAAGCGGGCGCGCTGGCTGGCGATGGGCTGGATGAACAGGTGGCGCGTGAACAGACTATGCCAGGCGAACTGCGTGATCACCCGCACGGCGATGCGATGATTGGGGTCGGCGCCAGCGAAGCAGTCCTGCACGAAAAGGTCGCGCGAGCGCATGTCCTTAAGCATCCGCGCTAACAGTGCGTCGAAGCGTTCTGCGTCAAAAGGCTGGTTCACCGTGCCCCACCAGATAGTGTCGGCAGTGGAAGGTTCTGCGACCAGAAACTTATCGCGCGGCGAACGCCCGGTGAACACACCCGTGCGCACCACCAGACATCCATCAGCGCCCAGCACGCCCTCGTTGCGTCGAATTGCCTCTTCGCACAGGGCGGGCACGCTGAGTTGGTGATACAGGCGCGCGCGAGTGATCGCGTTCAACTCGGGCAGAGATGGGTTGGAGTTGATTGTGCTCGGCGTCACAAAGGTGATCATATGCTGAGGCGCGAAATGAAGCGTTCCACACTTCGAGACAAGTCACACATCTGCACTCCGTAAAATACCTTTAGTGATGCGCCGTTTGCGCCTTTTCAGCACGCCCGCGATAGTGCTCCGCCGCGCCGACTACGGTGAGGCGGACCGGCTGCTCACGCTGCTCACGCCAGAGCGCGGGCGTGTGCGCGCGATAGCCAAAGGCGCGCGCCGCATCACCTCTCGCAAAGCGGGGCACATCGAGCTGTTCGCGCGGGTGCATGTGCTGCTGGCGCAGGGGCGCGAGTTTGAAGTGCTGGCGCAAGCCGCGCTGATCGAACCGCATCAACCCCTGCGCGAAGATGTGTTGCGCGGCGCGCTGGCAGGCTACCTGTGTGAGCTGGCGGAGCAATTTGCCCCAGAGAACAGCGACAGCAGCGCCCTGTTTGACCTGCTGGCTGAAGGGCTGCTCTGGTTGTGCGCGGTGCGGCAGCCGCGATTGGCGGCGCGCGCGTTCGAGATGCGCCTGCTCACGCTCGAAGGTTACCGACCAGAGCTGTTCCGCTGCGCGCGCACGGGCGCGCCGTTGCCCGAGGCGGCAGAGATAGTGGCATTTTCCCCCCAGGCGGGTGGTGTTCTGAGCCAGGAAGCCGTCGCCCAGCATTCCGACGCGCGACCGCTGCGCTGCTCAGCGCTGCTGCTGATGCGGGCGCTGCAAACCCAGCCGCCGGAAGTGTGGCAGCGCTTGGAGGTGGACGCCGACACCCACGCGGAGGTGGAGCGCGCCACACAGGCATATCTGCAACACATCCTGGAGCGCCGCCTGCGCTCGCCAGCGCTGGTGCGTCAGGTGGAGGCGTTGCTCAGGCGCGCCGCAGTCTGATGCTGGATGATCGGGCGCAGGTTGACCGCGTCGAGGGCGGCAAGAGGCTGAGCGCTCCGCACATCAGCGCGGCGGCAGCAGATTCCACGGATTGACTGCGACGCCGTTGTAGCGGATTTCGTAGTGCAGGTGCGGACCTGTGGATCTGCCAACCGAGCCGATCGCCGCGATCACCGCGCCTTTTGCTACCTGTTGACCGCACGACACGTATAGCTGGCTGGCGTGCGCGTAGAGCGTCTGGTAGCCGTTGCCGTGATCGAGCACCACGTATTGCCCGTAGCCGACCGGCACGCCCGCCGCGTTGAGCGAATAGCCCGCGTAGATCACCGTGCCTGCGTCGGAGGCGTAGATCGGCTCGCCCAGCCGTCCAGCAAAGTCCAAGCCAGGATGATACCGACCGAAGTCATAGCCGGACAAGTAGCGGCGGTTCGCTGGGTAAATGAACGACCCCGTGCCCAGCGGCGGGATCGCCACCTCGCCACACTTTCCCACGCGATACACGCGCACGCCTTGCGTCGTGCGCCGCACCTCCACGGGCTTCGGCACCTGCCATACCACCGTCTCGCGTTGTCCGCCTGGCAAAAAAAGCACTTGACCAATCTGTAATGGCTGATTGATGTCGCGCAAGCCGTTGAGCGGCTCCTCGACGATGCGCTCTGGTTTGAGCTGGTAACGTCGAGCGATGCCCTCTATTGTGTCTCCCTGCTCCACCTCGATCACCATGCCATCTTCGGGAGGGATGATGAATTGCTGTCCGACGCGGATCAGGTCGAAGTTGTCCTTCAGCACGTCGTAGTTTGACCAGAGGATGGTCTCTGGGCGCAAGCCGAACTTGAGGGCGATGCCGAAGACGGTGTCGCCTTCTGCAACCGTGTAGGTGCGCAGTTGCCGCTCGCCGACCTGCGATGCTGTTGTGGAGTTGCTGCTCGGCGCATACTGACGCACCACCACGTCTCCGCTGGGAGTGGGAGCTTCGACAAACACGAGGGGCTGGAAAGAGGGGGTGGGGCGTTCCTCTGGCGAAGGCTGTGTCGGAGGTTGCTCCAGGTTGAGGCGGGTGAGCAGGCTCAGCACCAGCAACGCCAGCCCCGTCATCAGCATTAGCGTGAAGAAATTAGTCAATCGTTTCACCGTCCGCAAGCGGCGCATGCGCAGGGGCTGCGTCGGGCGCGTGTCGCTACTACGCGGCAACATGCTTGGTGGATTATATGCGCCGTGCGACACTTTTATGCGCTGCAAAAGTGAGTAAAATAGCGGTGCTGTCCTGGAGAGATGCCGGAGTGGTTGAACGGGGCGGTCTCGAAAACCGCTGTGGCCATGTTTGGTCACCGTGAGTTCGAATCTCACTCTCTCCGCTCGTAAAGCGCGCTCCTATGTCCTCTCCTCGCTGCGTGGATTGCCCCTGCCAGGCTATCACGTCTTGTGAAGTGACAGGCGTCCCTTTGTGTGCAGAACATGTGTGGTATGCGGCGGATGGTCGGCGGGTGAGCGAGCGGGTGGCACGCCAGCTTCAGACGCGGGGCACTCCTGTTGAATCGGGCGCAGCATACCTGGCGCGCCTGGGCAGCCGCGCAATCATGCCCCAGTTGCCAGCGCCCATCCCCCCGAAGGTGCATGAGCAGTCTCGGCGCGCGGACGTGCTGGCTTGGTTGGCGTTGGTGAGTGGGCTGATCTCGCTTGTCACGTGCTTTGGCGCCGGGTTGGTGTTGATCGCGCCGCCCTTGCCGTTGCTGCCGTTGATCCTTGGGCTGGTTGCGTTAGCGGAGTCGCGTCGGTCGGAGCGCCCCGCGCGGGCGCGCGCGTTTGCCTGGGTGGGGATCGCCGGCGGTTCTGGCGCGCTGGTGTTTGCGCTGTTGCTGGCGGCAACGTTGATCGGCAGCGTGTCGTTCATGAACTTTTATTCGCCCTGACGTCATACAATCTTGCACGGTCATCAACATGCGAGTGCTGATTACGGGCATGTCGGGCTTTGCCGGCAGCCATTTGCATCATCTCCTGCTCAAAGAGACGCACTGGACGCTGATCGGCGTCTCGCGCGATGCCAGCGGCGAACGCGCCGACCCGCGCACATTCTGGTGGCGCATGGACCTGCGCGACGCAGACGGCGTGCAGCGGCTGTTGCGCTACGAGCGCCCTGACCTGATCATCCATCTGGCGGCGCAGGCGCACGTGCCCACTGCCTGGCGCGCGCCCTGGGAAACCTACGAGAGCAACATTCGCTCCCAGTTGAATCTGTTTGAGGCGATCATCGCCAACAAGCTCTCGCCGCGCGTGTTGGTCGTCTCCAGCAACGAGGTGTATGGCGCGCCGCGCGATGCGCGTGAGCTCCCCTTTCGTGAAACCCACCCGCTGCGCCCCTCCAACCCCTACGCGGTGAGCAAAGCCGCTCAGGAACTGATGGCGCTGCAATACCATCGCAGCCATGGCATTGACGTGGTGGTGGCGCGCCCGTTTAACCACATCGGACCAGGTCAGGCGGACCGCTTTGTCGCGGCGGATTTCGCCCGCCAGATCGCAGAGATTGAGGCTGGCTTGCGCGAACCTGTGATGGCGCTGGGCAACCTGGCTGCTCAGCGCGACTTCACCGATGTGCGCGATGTGGCGCGCGCATACCTGGCGATGTTGCGACTCGCAGACCCGGGCAGCGTGATGAACGTGTGCAGCGGTCAGCCGCGCTCCATCCAGGCGCTGCTCGACGCACTGCTCAGCATGACCAGCGCGCGGATCGAGATTCGCACCGACCCATCCAAGTTCCGCCCTGCCGACACGCCCATCAGTTATGGCGATGCCACCCAACTGCGACAGGCGACTGGCTGGCATCCCGCCATCCCGTTTGAACAAAGTCTGCGCGACATCTTGAACGAGTGGCGCGCGCGGGTATCCGAACAAAAAAGATAGACTCCACACCCTGAACAGCAAATCATGACCAAAACTGCTCTCATCACCGGTATCACAGGACAGGACGGCTCTTATCTGGCGGAATTTCTGCTGGAGAAGGGCTACCGCGTCGTCGGCATGGTGCGGCGCACCAGCACGGTCAACTTTGACCGCATTCAACACATCCAGGATCAGATCGAGATCGTGCAGGGCGATCTGCTCGATCAGTCCTCGTTGATGGACCTGATCCGAGAGTATCAGCCAGACGAGGTGTATAACCTGGCGGCGCAGTCGTTTGTGCCCACGTCGTTCTCGCAGCCAGTGCTGACGGGCGAGTTCACCGCCCTGGGTGTGACGCGCATCCTGGAGGCGATCCGTCATATCAAACCCGACACGCGCTTTTATCAGGCTTCGTCGTCGGAGATGTTTGGCAAGGTGGTGGAGGTGCCCCAGCGTGAAACCACGCCGTTTTATCCGCGCAGCCCATACGGCGTGGCGAAAGTGTACGGACACTGGATCACAGTGAACTACCGCGAGAGCTACAACCTCTTCGCGTGCAGCGGCATCTTGTTCAACCACGAGTCGCCGCGGCGCGGATTGGAGTTCGTAACGCGCAAAGTAACCCACGCAGTGGCGCGCATCAAGCTGGGCTTGCAGCGCGAGCTGCGCATGGGCAACCTGGACGCGCAACGGGACTGGGGCTTTGCGGGTGACTACGTGCGCGCCATGTGGCTGATGCTTCAACAAGACCAGCCCGACGATTACGTGATCGCCACCGGCGAGACGCACAGCGTGCGCGAATTGTGCGAAGTTGCCTTTCGCCATGTCGGGCTGAACTGGCAGGACTACGTGGTCATTGACCCGCGCTTCTACCGACCCGCCGAAGTGGACTTGCTGATCGGCGATGCCTCAAAAGCGCGGCGCGTGCTGGGCTGGCAGCCCAGCGTGAGCTTTGAAGACCTCGTCTGCATGATGGTGGATGCTGACCTGCAAGCGCTGAAGCGCTAGAATGAGAACGCAGAGGTAACCGCACCATGAGCGACATCAAGTTCGGCACCGATGGCTGGCGCGGTCGCATCGCGGAAGATTACACGTTTGCGAATGTGCGACGCTGCGCCCAAGGATTTGCCACCTATATCCTCAGCACAGCTCGCAAAGGCAAGAAGCCCAGCGTGGTGATCGGGCACGACAAGCGCTTTCAGAGCGAAGACTTCGCCGCTGCCGCTGCGGAAGTGCTGGCGGCAAACGGCATCAAAGTCTGGTTGACACAGGGTCCCACGCCCACGCCGACGATTGCCTATGCAGTCACCGCGCAGGGCGCGCTCGGCGCGATCAACATCACCGCCAGCCATAACCCCCCGCACGACAACGGCTTTAAGGTGCGCGGTCGCACCGGCGGCGCAGTGGATCCAGAAGGTTTGAAGCAGATCGAGGCGAACATCCCGCCGGCGGGCGCAGCCATCCCCACGATGGACTTCGACCTGGCTTGCAAGAAGAAGCTGATCGAGGTCTTTGACCCCAGCGGCGATTACATCGCCAACGTGAGGAAGATGGTCTCGCTCAAGCCGATCAAGGACGCTGGCTTGAAGATCGTGGTGGACGCGATGTGGGGCAACGGCGCTGGTTGGTTTCCGCGGCTGATCGGCGGCGGCGCCACTATGATCCACGAGATCCACAACACGCGCAACCCCAGCTTCCCTGAGATGCAACGCCCCGAACCCATTCCGCCGAACGTGGACGTCGGCTTGCGCACCACCAAACAGCTCGGCTACGACGCCTGCTGCATCACCGATGGCGACGCCGACCGCTGCGGCTTCGGCGATGAGAAGGGGCAATTCGTCAATCAGCTTCAGGTGTACGGCTTGCTGGCGCTCTACCTGTTGGAAGTGCGCGAAGTGCGCGGTCCGATCGTGAAAACGCTGAGCACCACCAGCATGTTGGAAAAGCTCGGCAAGCTCTACGATGTGCCAGTATATGAGACGGGTGTGGGCTTCAAGTACGTCGCCCCCAAGATGCTGGAGACCGACGCGATGATCGGTGGCGAGGAGAGCGGCGGCTTCGCCTTCGGCGGACATGTGCCCGAGCGAGATGGCATCCTGGCAAATCTGTTCCTGCTCGACTTCATGGTGCAGACAGGCAAGAAGCCCAGCCAGCTCGTGGAGATGCTCTTCGAGAAAGTGGGCGCGCACTATTACAGCCGCATTGATAGCCCAATTGATCCCCAGAAGCGCGAGGCGATCAAGGCGAAGCTGAACGACGCGCAACCAGCGCGCATCGGCGGCTTGCGCGTGATCGGCAAGAACACCACCGATGGCTACAAGTTCCTGCTCGAAGATGGCGGCTGGTTGCTCATCCGCATGAGCGGCACCGAGCCTTTGATGCGCATCTACACCGAAACCACGCGCAAAAAGCTGGTGCAGCCCATTTTGGCGGATGGCGCGAAGCTGGCGAAGGTCTAGCGGACCACATGGCGCACATCCTCGTCTTGCACGGACCGAACCTGAACCTGCTCGGCACACGCGAGCCAGAGGTGTACGGTCGTTTCACGTTGGCGGAGATCAACGCGCAACTGGAACAGCTTGCCGCACAGCGCGGCGCGACGTTGCGCATTCTCCAATCGAACCACGAAGGCGCGTTGATTGATGCCATTCACGACGCGCGGGGATGGGCGCATGGGATTTTGATTAACCCTGGCGCGTTCACCCACACCAGCATCGCCCTGCGCGACGCGATCAGCGCCGTGTCGCTGCCGACGGTAGAAGTGCACCTCTCCAACATTCACCGACGCGAAAGCTTTCGCCAACACTCTTACATCTCTGGCGTGGCGCTGGGTGTCGTGATTGGCTTTGGCTGGCGCAGCTACGTGCTCGGTCTCAGCGCGCTGCTCGATCACCTCTCCGACCGCACGTGATGCTGCGCTGTCTTCTTGCGAGGTGAGCGTGTGGAAGTTGAAGCAGAGACGGATTTGATCCAACAGGCGCAACGTGGCAGCGTGAGCGCGTTCAATGCGCTGGTGCTGCGCTATCAAACGCTGCTTTTTAACGTGGCTTTGCGCATTCTCGGCGACACCCACGCGGCTGCCGACGCCACGCAGGAGGCGTTTCTGTCTGCTTACACCCACATCCAGGACTTTCGCGGCGGCTCATTTAAGCACTGGTTGCTGCGCACCGTGACCAACGCCTGTTACGACGCGCTGCGCCAAGCGCAGCGTCGCCCGTCTGTCTCGCTCGATCAACCGCTGAGCGAGGAGGCTGCTGGCGAGACGTTGGGTGACTTTGTGCCTGATCCGGCGGAAACACCTGAGCAAATAGCGCTGCGCCGTGAGTGGTGGCGCTTTATTGCACGCGCAACGCTGACGTTGCCGATGGAGCAGCGGGTGGTGTTTGTGCTGTGCGACGTGCACGGCTTGAGTTACGAGGCAATCGCGGAGATCACGCGCACCTCGCTGGGCACAGTGAAAAGTCGCCTCAGCCGCGCGCGGGCAAAGCTGCGCGACATGCTCCTGGCTCAGCCGGAACTCGTGGAGGGCAGTCTACGTCTTGAACATGAGTGAGGGAAACCTGACCGTGTGGGATGCCAACCGAGCGCGCGATGACGCGCTGATCTCTGCTTGGGTGGACGATCAGCTCAGCGAGGCAGATCGCCAAGCATTTGAGGCGCGCATGCGCCGCGAACCCGATCTGCAGCGCCGCGCAGAGGCAACGCGCACGTTGGTGCAACAGGCGCGCCAGTTGCCGCAAGTGTCGCCGCCGCGCAATTTCATCATTCAGCCGTCCACCACCCAGCAACGCGCTCAGTCTGCCGTGCGCGCGCAGATGCCTCAATGGCAGAGGGCGCTGCGATGGGCGGCGGCGGTGATGTCGGTGATGTTCGTGTCCCTGCTCGTGCTGGACGCGCTGCAACAGCCTGCGCCAGTGCCGATGAGTGTGGTCGCGCCCCCAGCGATGCTGGCGATGCCATCAGCCGCTCAGCCATCGGCGTTGCAAGCGCAGGAGACTCCTCTTGACGAGGATGATGCAATGCAAGACGCGGTGACCGAGCCACCTTCTGCACGCGCCTTCACCGCGATGGAAGCGACCGCTCCCCAAACCGAAGCGCCAGCGCCAACTCTCAGCCCGTTGCGCGTGGGCATAGGGTTGGCGCTGGCGCTGGCTATCTTGTTGGCGCTGCTGGGCTGGCGACGTTAACCTTTCACGCTGCCAGCCAGCAAGCCGCGCAGGAAGTAACGTCCGAGAAAGATATACACCAGCAGCGTGGGCAGCGCCACGATCAGCGCGCCCGCCATTTGCACGTTCCACTGCGTGAACTGGCTGCCCGACATGTTCTGCAGCGCCACCGTCACTGGTCGAATGCGCGGCTCGTTGGTGATGATCAAGCCGAAGAGGAACTCGTTCCAGATGGACGTGAACTGCCAGATCGCTGCGACCACAAAGCCCGGCGCAGAAAGCGGCAGCATGATGCGGCGATATACGCCGAAGAACCCGGCGCCGTCAATCTGCCCTGCCTCCACCAGCTCGCGGGGCACGCTGGCGTAATAGTTGCGGAAGATCAGCGTGGTGATCGGGATGCCGTACACGATGTGGGTGAGCGCAAGCCCCTGCAGCGTGCCGTACAGCCCTAACGCGCTCAACACCTGCACCAGTGGCACGAGGATGCTCTGATACGGGATGAACATGCCGAACAGGATGAGCGTGAAGAGCGTCTCGCTGCCGGGGAACTTCCACTTGGATAGCACGTAGCCGTTGAGCGAACCCAGCAGGCAGGAGATCACGGTGGCTGGTATCACCATTAGCACGCTGTTCATGAAGCTGCCGCGCATCCCGGTTGTGCCTTGCCCGCCGTTCCAGGCGCGGTCGAAGCTCTCCAGGCTAAGCCGCGTGGGCAGGTCCCACATGCGGTTCAGGCTGACCTCGCTGAAATCCTTGAACGCCGTGATCACCAGCAGATACACTGGCAGCACGAAGAACACCACCAGCGCGATCATCACCGCGTACAGCAGCGCGCGCGAGGGGCGCACGCGTGCGCGCGCCTGTGAGAGAGGAGCACTCGCCATCACTCGCCCACCTCCTGCGCGCGCCGGTTGTAGCGCAGATACGGGATCACCAGCACGCTCACCACGAGCAACAGAATGGTCGCCACGACTGCCGCCTGCGCTGTGTTGAACTGGCTGAAGCGCAGCTCGTACATGAACAGGCTGGGCAGCTCGGTGCGGTTGCCCGGACCGCCGCCGGTCATGGTCACCACCAGGTCGAACGTTTTGAGCGAGATGTGCGTCAGGATGATGATGGCGCTGAGGGTGATCGGACGCAACATCGGCAGCACGACGTAGCGAAACACTTGAAACTCATTTGCGCCGTCCACGCGAGCTGCCTCGCGCAGCTCCTCGGGGATGCCGCGCAGCGCCGCCAGATACATCGCCATGCAGAAGCCCGACATCTGCCACACAGCAGCCACCACCACTGGGACAATGGCTAACGGCAGCAGCAGGCGTGTTCTCAACCCCTCGATCTCAATGCTGGGCCAGATGGTGGTGTCGGCGATCCAGCGCCCTTCCAGGAACTTCAAGCCGAGCTGATCAAACAGCAGATTCAGACCGGTAGGCTCCAGGTCGCCAGGGGTGAACAGCCAGCGCCACGCCACGCCCGTGACGATGAACGACAGCGCCATCGGGAAGAGATACACCGAGCGGAAGAACGACTCGCCTCTCACCCGCGAATCCACCAACAGCGCTAGCAGCAGCCCGAACAGCAAGCATACGCTCAGGAAGAGCGCCGTGAAGACGACGAGGTTGCGGATGTTGTCTTGGAAGCGCCGCTGACCGAACAGCGTGAGGTAATGCTCCAGCCCAACGAAAGACAAATCCACTCTGGCGGTGGTGTAGTTGGACATGGAGACGTAGGTGGTGTAGCCGATGAAGCCATACACGAACACCGCAATCGCTACCAACGACGGCAGGATCATCAGAAACGCCGTCAGGTGATCGCGTTTGAAACGGCGGCGGCGCCTCTGAGCCACACTAACAGTGACGACAGTCTGAGCAGAAGCCATTTCTGAGATACAGAAGTGGAGACGCGCGGGGCGTCTCCACTTGCCTGACAACATGCTCGTTGAGCGAACTGAGCGACGTTTAGCGGTTGTTGTCTGCCGCAGCTTCGCGCAGGGCTTCCAGCGCGGCTTTCTCGTCCAGGTCGGCGGAGAACACCTCCAGGATGTTGTGGAACTTCGCCTGGTAGGCGTTGGTGGTGCTGGCGCCGTGCGCTGGGCTGGGCGCGAGCTTCTTCGAGCCGAAGTCGGCGATGGCTGCCTTGAGGTAGTCGTCGTACAGGCTGAGGTCGGGGTCGGTGCGAGCGGGGATCGATCCCTTCTTGGGGTTGAAGGCGTCCTGACCCTCCTTACTGCCGCACACCTTCAGCCAGGCAATGGCTTGCTCTGGGTTAGGCGCGCCCTTCGCCAGACCGAAGCTGTCGCTCAGCCACATGAAGGTGTCGGTGGTGCCGGGCGTGGGCGCCCAGCCGTAGTCCTGGTTGACTTTTGCGCCTTTGCTGATGCCAAGCCCATGCGCCCAGTCGCCCATGATGGTCATGGCGGCGCGACCTTCCAGCACCTGCGTCATGGCGTCTGCCCAACCCAACGCGGAGCGGTCGCTGTTGGCGTAGCTGAAGAGCTTCTTCAGCGTGAGTAGCGCCTCTTCCGCGCGCGGGTCCTTCCACATGGTGTCGGTGCCATCCCAGAGCTTGACGTAGTCATCCACGCCGAAAGTGGCGAGCAGGATGCTCTCGAACGTGTGGGACGCCTCGAACTTGTCTTTGCCGCCAACTGCAAACGGCGTGATGCCCGCCTTCTTGAACTCTTCCGCCATGTCGAAGAGTCCGTCCAACGTGGTGGGCACTTCCTTCGCGCCGATCTTCTCCATCAGCGAGGGGTTGTACCAGAGCACGTTAGAGCGGTGGATGTTGACCGGCACTGTCCAAATCTCGCCGTTGATCTTCAACTGATCGAGCAGGAAGGAGGGCATCACCTTGTCGAAGCCTTGCTCCTTGAAGAAGCTGGTCAGCGGTTCCAGTTGACCCGCGTTCACGTAGGAGAGCGTCTCGCGCCCTGCGTGCACTTGCCAGCTATCGGGTGGTTGACCGCCTGCCAGGCGCGTCTGCAACACCGCCTTGGCGTTGGTGCCAGCGCCGCCAGCGACGGTGGCGTTGACGATCTCCACGCCGGGGTTCTGCGCCTTATAGACCTCGAACATGGCGTTCAACCCGTCCGCTTCGCCGCCGTTCGTCCACCAGGAGAAGATCTCCAGGCGCTTTTGGGCAGGCTGGGCAGGCTGGGCGGGTTGGGCAGGTTGTGACGCCTGGGGCGGCGCGGCGCAAGCTGCCATTGCAACGCCAGCAGCGCCCATGCCAAAGAGCTTAAGCGCTTGTCGTCGGGTAAAACGGGTGGTCTTCATAACTCTGTTCCTCCATCTTGGGGCAAATGGATGCTCACATGCGGGCGCGATGCCGGAAACATGTGGCGAGAAAGAGTATACACACGCTCAAGCGTTCCCGCAAGTCTGGCAGCACTCTGCGCCGTTGCGCGTTGCAGCAGAGGGGATGGTCGCCCATCGCAGTTGCCCGGCGTAGCGGTGGGTTAGCTTGCCGTGCTCATCTATCACGAAAAGGAAGATCCAGCCGTTGTCGAGCAATTGGCGCACGTTGTCGTGTTTTGCGATCACCGCGTTCACTGCGTCGAGTGGCGCTTCGATCAGCACGTGCAGACGAATCGGCTCATGCACATAGCGCTTGCCATCATGCACAGATTGCCAAGGCAGCCCGACGCGTAAATCACCCGCGTTGCCCTCCAGCACGCCAAGCGTGCCGACGATGTTGTGCAGCGTTTTATTGCCGCTGCCAAACACCCGGTTGTCCACTGTTGAGCCGTAGTATTGCAAGTTGATCCAGCTTGCGACGATCATCGGCGCGGTCATGATCAGCTCCAACACGCTAAAGCTGTCGTCTTGCCGCCAGTCGTAGTTGTGCAGGAAGGTGCGTCCATCCAGCTTGATCCGCACGGTGCGATCGCGTGGTGCAGCGATGAACGCCGCGCAACCAGCCAGCCCCCATTCGGGTCGCACTTGAGACCAGTCTTTGCTGCGCTGGCGGATGGCGCGGTCTAAATCGTGCTGGGCGTTGACTTTGAGCAGCGCAGCGCGCTCGGCGCGCGCCAGGCGGCTGGCGGCAGCCAGATCAGCCTGCAATCTCTGCACGTCGGCGCGATGGCTGGCGGGAACATCCGCTGCATCGAAGATCGTGACATCGTCGGTGGTTGTGTCGTGCAGCCCTGCCACGAACACGGTGTCTTCAGGGATGTGGATGCCGCGCGCGCGCAAACCCGATCGCACTGCGGGGTCGTTGAGGATTTGCACAGCCACGCGCACGTTTGCCTCGCCTGTGTGCCCGCCACAAGCGCCGCAGTCCAGGCTGGTGGCGTGAGGGTTGTTCACAGTCGTCGAGCCGTGCCCGCACAGCAGCACAATGCGCGCGAAGTTGCTGGTCAGCGACATGGCTTTCAACGCGCCTTCTGCCGCCGCAATCCGCTGATCGAGCGTCATGCCGGCTGTGCGGTTGCCGAGAGGTTGTGGGTCGAGGCTCGGCTTGACCCGCGCGCGGATGCTGGGGCTCAGACCGAAGGTGGACGGATGAGTCACGGGGCGGCTCATGCCGAGCGTGTTGAGCAACAGCTTGCGCAAGTACGCCAACCCGACCGGTCCGACAAATCCGAAGCACGAGATCGGACCGGATTTGAACATACGCCACGCCTTTGCGACGCGCTGGAACAGCTTTCTCCGCGCGACAATGGCTTCGGCCTCCGCCTCGCCAGCGCCTGCAACAGACTCGGCGATCACAAACTGGGGCTTGATCAGCACCGGACATTGCGCGCCGCCGTGCGTCTCTGCCAGCGGCACATACTCGATCGGGAAACCAAAGAAGCCAGCAAAGCCAATCGTTTCTACATCGCTGACGGTCTCCAGCGCGCGGCGGAACACTTCTGAGCGAACATCAATGCAGAACGCGGCTTGCGCCTGTTTGCGCGCTGGGTGCAGGGTGGCAGTGCGCGCGCTCAGTCTGTTGAACAGTTGACGCTGGTAGGCGTGCTCGAATGCGCGCTGGAGCAGCAAATCGCCGCCGAGGGCGCGTTCATCCTCGCTCGTCCACGCGGGGCGGCTCAGCGCCTGCCTGTGCTGTTCCCACAGCGCTGCAAGCCCAGCATCGGCAAAGCTGTGCCAAAGCGCCACCTCCCATGCCAGCCGAATTGCCAGCAGGTCTGTCAGCGTTTGGTTGCTGCCGCCGAACAATTCGGCGTTCCAGCGCAAGTAGCGGGCGTAGCTCGCCCAGCCGTGAATGGACATCAACAGCCGATGCAGATATGCCTCTAATCCGTCAAGCGGCACTTGCAACAGTTTGACCGCCTGAGTGATCATCTCCGACGCGCTGGTGGGCAGCTCGCGGATAACTTCGCGGAAGCGGCAGGCTCCGCGAATGATGGGTGTGCGGTCGTGGCTGGCTTCGGCGATCCAGGCGGCGTAAGCGGGTAGATGCGCCCATGGCGAGCGCCAGTAGGACTGACCGCAGTCGAAATAAGCGCCAGCCCACGTCGAGATGGCATCCGTGACGATGCTTGACCATTGCACACCGCTCACCCGCGAAGCCAGATCCGCGATGGTGGGGAGTGTCTCGATGGTGGGCGCGGGCGACTGATCGAAAGCGAATGCCTTGAGCGCTGCCACGGTGCTCGGCGCATGGGGGAAGGGTAGCCCTTCGGCGAGCGCGGCAGCCAGATCGTCGTCTGTGATGCGTCCGTGCTGCATCGCCTCTGCGTAGAATGCGCGAGGTGCAGTTATGCGGGCGCCAGCGCGCCAGGCGAGGGATTGAGCTGCCTGCGCAAACGAACAATCCGCAAAGCCGAGATACGGGTTCACCGCGACAAAATGGTGCAGCGGCCACAGCGGCGCCAAGCGCCGCTCGGCGCGTCTGGCAGCGGCGAGGATCAGCTCTGCGTCAAAGTCGAGTGCAACGCCGTTGTGCTGCAAGGCGCTTGCAGCTATCTCCGTGGCGGAGAGAGAGGTTTCGTCTCTGGATTGAACGTCGCTTTCTGTGAACATGTCTGAAACGCTCCGTAGGTTTGGGTGGAGAATTGTGCGCAGAAGCTGGCTGTTCGCAATCACCGAGCTAGGCGCAGCACATCAATCATCCGATCAAACAGCGCGTTGGCGTAGAAGCCATGCTTAAGGTGGACATAAAAGGCACGCCAGGCAGGGCGCTGCGTCAGCGCGGGCAGGTGGGCGCTGATCACCATCACCACAATTGAACTGACCACTGCCGTGATCACAGCCACCCACGTTGCCGCATCCAGCGGGGGATACACCGCAACCGCGCGCCCCAAAAAGGCTTCGCCGACCACTTCAAGCACGAAGAAGGCGAGCGTCACCAGCGCGGCTAAGCTAATCGTGAGCGCGATGACCGTGAATGGCGCCTTGCCTGTGTTGCCTTTCACTAGCAGGTATGCCACCGCCGCCACGAAGATGACGATCGTCGCCGTTTCCGCCGGGCGCTTGGTGATGTTGATGCCCAGCGCGCTAGACACCACGATGAATATCACTACCGCGAGTGCCATGTTCCCCAGCAAGGCGAGCGGGTGGGGCACATGTTCCAGCTTTTGGCTGCCCGTGTTGCGGGTGTATTCAATGATGCTTCCCGAAGAGAGAAAAGCGTGCGCCTTGTAACAAGAGTGGGCGACAAGATGCATCAACGCGACCGTGTGCGCCCCGAAGCCGCACAACATCAACATAAATCCCATGTGCGCAGCGCTCGAATAAGCAAGCGACACCTTCACACTGCTCTGCGTGATCATCGCTGAAGAAGCCACCAAAGCGCTTAAACCGCCCACCCCGATCAACAAAATCAACGCTGGCGTGGACAGAAACACCAGCTCCCCAAAGCGCACTACCAGAAACGTCCCAGCGTTGATTAACCCGGCGTGTAGCAGCGCCGAAACAGGCGTAGGCGTCTCCATCACCTCTGTCAGCCAGCTGTGAAAGGGGAAGACGGCTGACTTGAGTATGGCTGCGAAAGCCACCAGGAGCGCAGCCGCGCTCACGCTGACCGGGGCGACGCCTTCAGCGAGCGCTGTGCGCGCCGCCTCTCGAATCAGCCCCAGGTCTGCAGTGCCGAACGCATGAAACAGCAGCGCTGCCGCGACGATCAAGCTCACATCGCCGACGCGGGCGAGGATAAACTTTTTGCGCGCCGCTCGGATCGCGCGCGGGCGCTCTGGGTAGAAGACCAGCAGCCGATGCAGCGCCATGCTGGTCAGCACCCAAGCCAGCACAAGCTGGTAGAGATTGCCAGAGAGCACCATGAGCAGCACGGCGCCCACGGTGACATACAGGCGAATGAAGAATGTCTTCTGGTGTGGATCTCCGTCAAGATAGTTGCGGCTAAACTGAATCAGCAACGCTCCTAGCAGCGTCACCAGCCAAGCCATCAACGCGCTCAGCCCGTCCACTCGCAAAGACAAACCAATTCCGCCGAACCCGATCAGCGGGCTGACCAGCGGCTCGCCAACCATGCCCACTGCTCCTAGCCCCAGCATCAAACCGAGCGCGCACAGGCTGACTGCGCACCCAACGCGAAAAGTGAGTTCAACCGTTCGGAGCACGTTCAGCGCGGCAAGCCCTGCCGTCGCCCATAGCGATAAAGGAGCTAGATAAGCCATCAACGCAAGCAACTGAGCATCCATCATGCAAATCTCCTCTGCCTCTCTAAAGCAAATTGCAGCGCGAACAAGACGGGCGGATGGTAACAGCAAAAATCGTTTTCTTTGATATGTGTATATTCAATACTTGTTCTGAAAAAGAGAACAAAAGATAGACTTCAGAAGAGACAGCCTGCGACAGGCAAGAAGCCATGCTGAATTTCCATCATCTGCGCGCGTTTTGGATGGTGGCGCGCGAGGGCAGCCTCACGCGCGCCGCCCGCAAACACAACATCGCCCAGTCGGCGCTCTCCACGCAGATCAGCGCGCTGGAAGCCTATCTGGGACAGCCGCTGTTTGATCGCGCAGGGCGCCGCCTCACATTGACTGAGGCTGGTCATGTCGCGCTGGATTTTGCAAATGCGATCTTTGCGACAGGAGATGACTTGCTGAGCGTGTTCGGTCGGCTCGGCAAAGCTCAGCAGCGCACCTTGCGCGTGGGCGCACTGGCGACACTGTCGCGCAACTTTCAGATGCGTTTGCTGCGCCCCCTGTTGGGCGAGCAGGCGAGCAAGTTGGTGATCCGCTCAGGCACAATGGAGGAGCTGTTGAGCAAATTGAAGTCGTATGAGCTGGACGTGGTGTTGTCGGACGTGTCGCCGCCGCGCAGTCGCACTGCGCCGTGGATCGTTCACGTGATTGACACGCAACCCGTGGGCTTGATCGGTGCGCCTGACCCAGAGCGACAACAAGCCTCTCTGGAAGCGCTGCTACAACGTGAGCCACTGGTCGTGCCAACGCCGGAATCCAACGTGCGGATAGGCTTTGATGCGCTGATGGAACAGCTCGGCATTCGACCTCGCATTGTGGCGGAAGTGGACGATATGGCGATGCTGCGTCTGGTGGCGCGGGAGCATCGCGGCTTGGCGGTGTTGCCGCCGATTGTGGTGAAGGACGAATTGGAGGCAGGGCTGCTGGTGGAGTTTGCCAGGCTGCCTGGTTTGGCTGAGACGTTCTGCGCGATCACGGTGCCGCGTCGCTTCCCCAATCCGCTGCTGCGGCTGATCCTGCCGCGGCGGGCGTCTGCCTCTGATTGAGCTGTGGACGTGCACAGCGCTGGCGTGGCGCTATGACTGCACGTTGAGCGCCTTCAGGGCGCTGCGCGCGGCGGCTTGTTGTGCCTGCTGCTTGCTCGGTCCGCTGCCGGTGGCGGCGAGGGTGTTGCCCAACCAAACGGCAACGGTGAAGTTGCGCGATGCTCCGCTGGTCTCAGCGGCGATCACTTCGTAGCGCGGGGTGATGCCCATTTCGCGCTGAGACCATTCCTGCAGGCGCGTCTTGGGGTCACGGTCGGCTTGGGCGGCGAGGATGGCGGGCGCGGTCTCCGCGAGCAGGGGGGCGAGCAGGTCGCGCACAGCAGCAAGCCCCTGGTCGAGGTACAGCGCGCCGAGCAGCGCCTCGAAAGCGTCGGCGAGGATGTTGACGCGCTGGCGTCCGCCGCTTTCTGCCTCACCGCGCCCCAGCCGCAGGTGTTCGCCCAGATGCAGCCGTTGCGCGAACTCAGCGAGCGTCTCAGCGCGCACGAGGGCAGCGCGGAGGGTGGTCAAGCGCCCCTCGCTGAGGTCGGGGAAGTGGGCGTAGAGCCACTCCGCCGCGACGAAGTCCAACACGGCGTCGCCGAGGAACTCCAGGCGCTCGTTGTGCGGCTGGTCGGGGTGCTCGTTGGTGTACGAGGCGTGGGTGAGCGCGCGCCGCAGCAACGCCGTGTCGTGGAAGGCGGGCAGGGAGGGTGCGGAGGTGCTACTCGTATTTGCCAAAGATCAATACGCTGTTGTGTCCGCCGAAACCGAAGGAGTTGTTCATCGCGTAGTGCACAGGATGCGCGCGTGCCTCGCGCGGCACGTAGTCCAGGTCGCACAGGGGGTCTGGCTCGCTGAGGTTAATGGTGGGTGGCACGATGCCATGCAAGATGGTGTAGATGCACACGGCAGCCTCCAGCGCGCCGGTGGCGCCCATCATGTGGCCGGTCATGCTTTTGGTGCTGCTGATCGGCACGTTGTAGGCGTAATCGCCGAAGACAGCTTTGATCGCCTGGGTCTCCGCGATGTCGTTGAGCGGGGTGGCGGTGCCGTGCGCGTTGATGTAGCTGATGTCTTCAGGTTTCAAGCCGGCGTTGTCGAGCGCGCGACGCATGGCGCGCGCGGCGCCCGTGCCTCCTTCGGCGGGCGCGATCACGTGGAAGGCGTCTGTGGTTTGCCCGTAGCCAAGTATCTCGGCGAGGATCGGCGCGCCGCGCTGGCGGGCGAACGCTTCATCTTCCAGCACCATGACGCAGGCGCCTTCACCCATGACCACGCCGTCGCGGTTTTTGTCGAAGGGGCGTGGCGAGGTGCAGGGAATCTCGTTGTTGTGGCTGAGCGCGCCGAGTCGGTCGAAGCCCGCCATGCCCAGAATGCTCACCGTCGCATCTGCCCCGCCGGCGATCATGACCTTGGCGACGCCGCGGCGGATCAGCTCGCTGGCTTGCCCGATGCTGTCGTTGCTGGTGGCGCAGGCGGAGGCTGGCGAGTACGAGGGACCGCGCGCGCCGAGGTCAATTGCCACCAGCCCCGCCGCGCCGTTGCTCATGATCATCGGGATAGCGAAGGGGTTAATGCGGCGCGGTCCTTGCTCTTTCAGCACGTCGTACTGCGCCAGCATGGTGTTGAACCCGCCCACCGACGACCCCACCACCACGCCCACCTCGTCGGCGAGGCTGTCGGTGATCTCTAGGCGCGCCTGTTTCACTGCTTGCCGCGCCGCCACCAGCGCGTATTGCTCGAACAAGTCCATGCGGCGCAGCTCTTTGGGGTCTATCTGGTCAGAGGGGTCAAAATGCTTGACTTCGCACGCGACATGCACGGGCAGGCTGCTGGAGTCGAAGCGCGTGATCGGCGCTACGGCGGACTTTCCCTCCAACATGGCGTGCCAGGTGCTCTCCATCGTCAGCCCCAGGGGGGTGACGGCGCCGATGCCAGTGACGACGACTCTGCGTTCTTGTGGCACAGTGCACTACTCCTTTACGCGCTCGATGTATTCGCCGGTGCGGGTGTCAATTTTGAGCACGTCGCCTTCTTTGATGAACGCTGGCACTTGAATGACGGCGCCCGTCTCCAGTGTGACGTTCTTCATCACGTTGGTGGCGGTGTCGCCGCGCACTGCCACCTCCGCGGAAGTGACTTTGAGGTTGACGAAGGTCGGCAGCTCTATGCCGGCGATGTGGTTCCCGTCGAGCACGAGCAAGTTCACCATGTCGTTCTCGCGCAGAAATTGCACGGCGTCGCCGACCATGTCTTCGCTCAGTTCCACCTGCTCGAAGGTCTCGGTGTCCATGAAGTGAAAGGTGTTGCCGTCGCGGTACAGGAACTGGGCAGGGCGCAGCTCTGACTGCACGATGTCAATTTCGCTGCCGGCGCGCACGCGGTCTTCGATGATCTTGTCGTTGTAGATGTTTTTCAGCTTCATCCTCACCATCGCGCGCCAGTTGCCAGGAGCGATGTGTTGATATTCAAGCACGCGCCACACGTCGCCGTTGTAGCGGATCAACATGCCTCTGCGGAGGTCGGATGTGGTGGGCATACGTTCACCTGTCGTGTGCTATCTTCCAGCGTTAACTTTCGCGGGCTTTGATTTTACACACCTCCTCCAGCACGGCGGCGAACTCGCTGAGCAGCATGGCGGTCGCGCCCCACACCTCCCAGCCTGCAAAGCACCAGGCTGGCACTTCGGTCCAGTCGTCCCTTGTCTCCAGTTGCCTCCGCACGCGCACGCGCGTGGCGGGGTCTAACAGCGCTGCGAGTGGCACGGCGAGTGTGTCAGCGACTTCGCCTGGTTGTGGCGTGAAGGTCGGCGTCTCGCGCAACGCTGCGACGAAGGGATGCATGGCAAATTGGCTGGGCGGCACGTAGAGCGGGCTGAGCGCGCCCAGCAGCTCGGCGGCGCTCAGGTCTATGCCCAGCTCTTCTGCTGCCTCGCGCAGCGCAGTGCGCGCCAGGGTGCCGTCGCGCCTCTCGAAGCGTCCGCCGGGCAACGCCACCTGGCCGCCATGACGGGAGAGACGGTCGGCGCGTCGGGTGAGCACGAAGTGGAGCTGTGCGTCTTGCGGGAACAGCAACACCAGCACGCCGGCGCGCTGCTCCGATGGCAGACCAGGCGGGATCGGCAGCGGTCTGCCAGGCGGCGCCATGCGCGCCTGCGCCGCCGCGCCGGGCAGCGGCTGGCGCAAGGCTCGCTTCACGTCCTCCAGTGTGATGGTTTGCTTCATGCTTGGTTGTTTGTGCTGAAGGGCAGCTTCAGCGCTCCACGATGGCGTATGCTACAGCGCATGTTCTCCAACCTGGACGCGATCCGCGCGCAGTTCCCTGCGCTACAACGGATGTTCAACGACAAGCCGCTGGTTTTCTTCGACGCGCCCGGCGGCACGCAGGTGACGCGCCGCTGTGTGGATTACATGGTGGAGTATCTCACCCGCCACAACGCTAACACGCACGGCGCGTTTATCACTTCGCAAGAGAGCGACGCGCTGCTTCACGAAGCACATGAAGCGGCTGCCGACTTCCTCAACGCGCGCAGCGGCGACGAGGTGATCTTTGGTCAAAACATGACCAGCCTCACCTTTGCGCTCAGCCGCAGCATCGGACGGGTGCTGCGGGAGGGCGACGAGATCATCCTCACCCGCCTCGATCACGACGCCAACTTCACTCCCTGGAAGCTGATGGCGGAGGAGCGCGGCGCGCGCGTGCTTGTGGTGGACATTCACCCCGAGGACTGCACGCTGGCGCTGGATGACTTTGCGCATTTCTGCAACGCGCGCACACGGCTGGTGGCAGTGGGCTATGTGAGCAACGCGGTGGGGACGATCAATCCGCTGCCCGCCATCATCCGCATGGCGCGCGACGTTGGCGCATGGGTGTTTGTGGACGCGGTGGCAGCCGCGCCACACGTGCCAATTGACGTGCAAGCGCTGGACGCAGACTTCCTCGCCTGCTCCGCCTACAAGTTTTGGGGACCGCACCAGGGTGTGCTCTATGGCAGGCGCGAGGTGCTGGAGCAATTGCCCGCGTACAAGGTGCGCCCGGCAGATGACGCGCTACCGCACAAGTTCCAGACAGGCACGCAAAGCCACGAGAGCGCCGCCGGCTTGATCGGCGTGATGGAATACCTCGAGTGGCTGGCGACGCAAGCAGAAGACCTGCCACCGAATCCGCAGCCGCTGCGCAGCGCTCGCGCCAGCGCCGTGCATCGCGCCATGCGCGCGGTTCAGTCGTACGAGGCAGAGCTGGTGCGTTATCTCATCGCGCAGATCACCAGCGTTCCAGGCGTACGCTTCTTCGGCATCCGCGACCTGAATCGGCTGGGCGAGCGCGTGCCGACCATCGCCATTCGCTACAAGGACGAACACCCGCGACACACAGCAGAGCGGCTTGCTGCGCAGGGGATTTGTGTCTGGGACGGCAACTACTACGCTATCAACCTCACCGAACGGCTGGGCGTGGAGTCCAGCGGCGGCATGGTGCGCATCGGACTCACGCACTACAACACGCGCGAAGAGGTAGACCGCCTGCTGGACGCGCTGGAGCGCTGAGCGGAGGCGACCGAATCACATGAGAGGGGTGGGGCGTATGCCGAGCTTGCGCGCGGCGGCTTGCTGGGCGCAGCGGCGCTGGCATGCGATTGCACTCGTGGGGCTGGTCGTCAGCGCAGCGTGGGAGCTTGCGCTGGCAGGGCGGATCGTCGCGCGAGGCGACTTGTTGCTGTACTTCTACCCGCTGCGCGAGTTTGCCTCGCAGGCGTTGCGCGAGGGGCGGCTGCCGTTGTGGAATCCATACGTGTTTCTGGGCGCGCCGTTTCTAGCGAATATCCAGGTAGGGGTGTTTTACCCGCTCAACGTGCTGTTCACGTGGCTGCCCGCCGAGCGGGCGGTGTCGCTGGGCATTGTGCTGCATTTGGCTATCGCTGCGCTGGGGGCGTTTGCGCTGGGGCGTAGGTTGGGGCTTTCAGCGTCGGCGAGCTTCGGCGCAGGGGTGACGTTTGGCTTGGGCGGCTATCTCGGCGCGCAGGCGGAGCACTTCAATCAGTTGCAGGCGCTGGCGTGGCTGCCGTGGGGATTGACGCTGCTGGGTGCTGTCGTGCAGCGCGCGGCGAGCGGGCAGCCTGTGATGAGGCTGGTCTGGCTGCTTAGCGGTGTGGTGGTGATGCAGTTGCTGGCAGGTCACACGCAGTCGCTCTACATCGCCTTGATCGGCATGGCGCTGAGCGCGCTGGTGCTCGGCGGGCACGCCTGCTTCGTGGCAAAGATGACGGCTGGCGCGCGCGCGCTGCTCGTGCCGCTGATCGCGCTGACTGCGGCGGCGGCGCTGGCAGCCTTGATCGGCGCGGTGCAGCTCCTGCCCACGCTGGAGCTTTCGCGCGAGTCGGCGCGCGCAGGCGGGTTGCCGTTCCATGAAGCGGCGTCCTTCTCGTGGCGCCCTTGGGTGGTGGGTCGCGCGTTGTTGCCGACGTATGGCGATCCGCTCTTCGCAGAGTATGTGGTGTATCTCGGCGCGGCTGGGCTGGCGCTGGCGGTGTTGGGTGGGTTGCGCGGACCGCGGCAGGGCGGGGCGGCATGGTGGCTAGGGGGCGCGTTGATCGCGGCGGGGTTTGTGCTGGCGCTGGGCGTCGCCACACCGTTGTTCCCTGCGTTGTATCGCTGGATGCCTGGCTTTGCGCTCTTTCGCGCGCAGGCGCGCTGGTTGGCGCTGTTTGCCGTCGGCGCGGCGGTGTGGGTGGGGCTGGGGGTCGAAGTGCTGCGCAGTGGACGCTCAACCGATCTCGCGCGGCGCTGGCTGATGGGCTGGGCGGCGACGCTGGGGGCGCTCGGCGCGGCGGTGTGGCTGGGGGCGCGCCTCTCGCCGGAGGCAGAGTACGCGACGTTGCCGCCCTCGCTCACCTGGATGGGTTGGGGCGTGGGCGTTGTGGTAGCCACGCTTGCGCTGGGTCTGGCGCTGGTCTCGCCTGTGGCGCGGCGATGGCTGAGCGGGCTGCCTGTGCTCGTGCTGGCGGTCGAGCTATGGGTTGCGGCGCAGTTTCAGCCGTTTAGCCGCACCACCGACTCGCAGGCGCTCACTTCGCTGCGCCCCAGCACGGCGTTTTTGCTCACCGCGCCGCGCGATGGGCGCGTGTTGGCGATCTCCAGCCTGGTGTTCGACCCCGGCGACAAGCCCGAACAGGAGCTGATCCACAGCCAGCAGCTTGACGCTGACGAAGTATACGACCGCCTGATCGCCACCAAGCACAAAGAGATTCTCTCGCCCAACCTGTCCATCTACTACCGCATCCCCAGCGTGGATGGCTACGACGGCGGGCTGCTGCCCACCCGTCGCTACGCGGCGTTTGTGCGACGGTTCGCCGCGCTGCCCGAAGGCTCGGTGGATGGTCGCCTGCGCGAGTTCCTGGATGGCGTGCCCGACGCGCGCTGGCTGGAGGCGATGGCGGTGCGCTACGTGATCGCGGACAAGACGCAAGATGTGTTTGTGGACGACGTATACTACGATTTGCTCATCGCCCAGCCGCTCACTCAGCCGCTCGACTTGCCGCTCGTGCCTTATCAGTCCACGGCGCTCGGCATGGTGTGGCGCGCCGATGCCGCGCCTGCACAAGCAGACCTTGCGCAAGTGACGATTCACTTTGCCGATCACACGCCGCTGACGGTCACTGTGCGCGCCTCGCGTCTCGCGGCGCTGCCATATCACCACGCCCGCGTAAGCTGGGACGCGCCGCGCACGCCGCTCACCTTGACGCTGCAACCGCTGGTGTCGGGCGCGATTCAGTTGCGCGGCTTGACCAGCATAGACGCGCGCGACCGCTCATTTCTCGCGCAGCCGCTGATCGGCGCCCAGGCGCTGCGCGTGGTGCACTCTGGCGATGTGAAGGTGTACGAGCATCTGCGTCCCGCCCCGCGCGCCACTTTTGGCGATCAGCCGGCGCCCATCGCAGAGGAAGGCGAGAGCTTCGTGCGCGTGGCGCTTCCAGCGGGTCACGCGGGCGGCGCGTTGGTGTTGCGTGATGCGTGCTACCCCGGCTGGCGCGCCTTTGTGCCAGGAGGGGAGGAGCTGGCGATCCAGTGCGCGGAGGACATCTTTCGCCTGGTTCGCGTGCCGCCGGGCGCGCGCGAGGTGGTCTTTGTGTTTCAGCCGCTCAGCGTGGGCGTGGGCGGCGTGCTGAGCGCACTGGGGTTGGCGTTGTGGCTGCTGGTGGGCTGGCTCAGTCGCCGCCAAACTTGACCTCTGGCATCGGCAGGTGCTCCGTGCCGAGCTTGCGGCGCAGCATAGGAATCAAACCGCCTGCCTCGATGATCGCCATCACAGAAGGTGACAGCGGCGGGAAATCGAAAGACATCGCTGCGCCGTTGGGCTTGTGCAAGGTCAGGGTGCAGGCGTCGAGGTCAACGTCCATCAGGTCGCCTTTCTCGGCGTGCGCGGTTGCGTCGGGGCACACGATGGGCAGCACGCCGTTGTTGATGCAGTTGCGGAAGAAGATGCGCGCGAACGACCGCGCCACAATAGCGCGCACCCCTGCCATCTTGAGGCACACCGCCGCTTGCTCGCGCGACGAGCCGCAGCCGAAGTTTTTGCCCGCCACGATGATGTCGCCAGGCTGCACTTGCCGCGCAAAGTCTGGGTCGAGGTCTTCCAAGGCGTGCGCCGCGAACTGACTCACGTCGGTGAGCGTGTATGTGTATTTGCCAGGGAAGATGACGTCGGTGTTTACGTCGTCGCCATATACCCAACAGCGTCCGCTGAATTGCATAGACGATGCGATTATAGGTGCGGGCGGCGTGGGGCGGGGGCGTGTCCGCAAAAGTGTTGTCTGCACTACAATCTCACCAGATTCGTGACATTGCACTTACACGGGAGGTACGCATGAGACCTGTTTTATCGCTCATCACTGCGTTGTTGATCACCCTCGTGGGCTGCGCTGCGCCGCCGCCTGCCGCTGCACCCGTAAAGGATGTGCTGGACACTGTGAAAGAGCGCAACACGCTGCGCGTGAGCACCGACCCCAACTATCGCCCGCAAAGCTATTTCGACGAAGCCACAAAGACATGGAGCGGCTTCGATGTTGACGTAGCGCGTGAGACAGCGCGGCGGCTCGGCGTCGAAGTGGAGTTCGTCACGCCCGACTGGAGCGCGATCACAGCGGGCAACTGGGCGCGCCGCTGGGATGTGAGCATCGGCAGCATGACGATCACGCCTGAGCGCGCGCAAGTGCTCGACTTCACCTCGCCCTACTACTACACGCCGGCGCAATTCGCCATCCGCGCCGACTTGCAAGGCGAGATTAAAACCGTCGCTGACCTGAGCGGCAAAACGGTGTGCGTTGGCGAAGCCACCACCTACGAGCAATACCTGAACGGCAAGCTCACGCTGGAGCTGGTGACGCCGCCGCCCACAGGCGTGAAAGTGGCGACGGTGAAAACCGACGCCGACTGCGTGCAGTCCATCCAGGCAGGTCGTAAAGACTACGACGCTGTGCTCACCGCCTGGGGTGTGCTGGACGACAGCATCAAGCAAGGTATCCCCATCGTCCTGTTGGGCGACCCCGTGTATTACGAGGACCTGGCGATGGCGCTGGACAAATCTGCTAAACCCAACGAGAAGATGCTGGCTGAGCTGAACCGCGTCATCGCTGAGATGCACGCCGATGGCACGCTCAGCCGCCTTTCGATGCAATACTACGGCTACGACTTGACCAAGAAGCAGAACCGCTAAACGCCGCATGACGCGCAACTTCAAGGCGCAAGTGGTGCTGGTTTGGGCGACGATCCTAGCGTGCATCGTCGCCTTTTTGCTCGCCATCCAGATCGATCTGCCTTTCATCGCCGAGTGGTGGGCGTTCATTGTGTATGGAGGTGGGACGCCAGAGGCTTTTCGCGTCGGCTTAGTCATGACGCTGTTCATTTCGGCGGTCTCCATCTGCGGTGCCACGCTGCTGGCGCTGTTTGGCGCGCTGGGGCGGCTATCTCGTAACCCCATCGCCTACGGCGCGGCGACGTTCTACGTCTCGTTTATCCGCGGCACGCCGTTTTTGATTCAGATATTCCTGCTCTTCTTCGGCTTGCCGCAGATCAACGCGCAGCTCAATCGGCTCATGCCAGGTTTCGACCAGCAGTACCCGCTGATCAGCAGCTTGCTGGTGTTGCCCGCGTTGCCGACGGGCATCTTGGCGCTCTCGGTCAACTATGGTGCTTACATGACGGAGATTTTTCGGGCTGGCATTCAGTCCATTAGCAAGGGGCAAACCGAAGCGGCGCTGGCGCTGGGTATGACCTACTCGCAGGCGATGCGGTTGATCGTCCTGCCACAGGCGGTGCGCGTGGTGATCCCGGCGGTTGGGAATGAGTTCATCGCCATGACGAAAGATTCGGCGCTGGTCTCGGTGATCGGCGTGCAGGAGCTGCTGTGGCGCGCGCAGAAAGTTGGTCAGCAATACTTTCACTCGATGGAGACACTGCTCGTCGCCGCTGTCTTTTACTGGTTGATGACGCTGCTGCTGCAATCGGCTCAGTCGCGGCTGGAGCGGTGGATGGGGCGGGGCTTCGCGCACTGAGGCGCAAGGCGCTGATGCCTAAAAGTGAGTGAATACAATCTGCGACGCATGGACGCGCTTTCAAACGTGCAGGAAGCGGTGTATTGGGTGACGACCGCGCCAGCCCCACAACTGACGCCGCGCGAGTGGTCTGATCGGGCAGATGTGGCAATCGTGGGAGGCGGCTACACAGGCTTGTGCGCCGCGCGCGAGCTGGCAAAACGCGGCGCCCGCGTGTGCGTTCTGGAAGCGCGCGCGTTCGGATGGGGCGCCAGCTCGCGCAACGGCGGCATGGTGTTGACAGGGCTTAAGCCCGGCATCAGCGCGCTGACGAAGTCGGTGGGGCTGGAGAAAGCGCGCGCGCTTTTCTGCGCCTCGCTAGACGCGATCCGTTACGTCGAGACGCTGGTGCAGGAGGAGGGCATCGCCTGCGACTTTCGGCGCTGTGGCCATGTGGAGCTGGCAGCCAAACCCGCGCACTTTGTCGCCTATCAGCGCGAAGCCGAGATGCTCGCGCGTGACTTTCAACATCCCGTGCGCGTTGTGCCCGCCGATGAGCTGCAAGCTGAAATCGGGTCGCGCCGTTACTGCGGCGGGCTGGTGGACGAAGCCAGCGCAGGCGTGAACCCAGCGCAGTACGTTTCGGGGTTGGCGCAGGCGGCTGATCGCGCCGGCGCTCACCTCTTCGCACAGACGCACGTGTTCAGCATCGCGCGCGATGGATCAAGTTTTGTGCTGCGCACGTCGCGCGGTGAGCTGCGCGCGCGCGATGTGCTGATCGCCACCAACGGCTATACGCACAACTTGCACCCCTACCTGCGGCGACGCATCGTGCCAATTGGCTCTTACATCATTGCCACTGAGCCGTTGCCAGAGACACTGGCAGCGGAGCTTAGCCCGACGCGGCGGATGATGTTTGATTCAAAACACTTCCTGTATTACTTTCGCCTCTCCGCTGACAACCGCATGATCTTCGGCGGGCGCGCTGGCTTCCTCCCCGAGACGCCCCACACGGTGCGTGAGAGCGCGGCGATACTCCGCCGCGGCTTGCTGGAGGTGTATCCGCAGCTCCGCGATGTGCGCATTGCGTATGCCTGGGGAGGCACGCTCGCCTTCGCTTTTGACCAGCTTCCTCACGCAGGGCGCGCAGAAGATGGCGTGCATTACGCGCTGGGCTGCGGTGGGCACGGGGTAGCCATCTTGAGCTACCTGGGCGGCTTGATGGGACGGCGCATCAGCGGCGAGCATGTGGAAAGCCCCTTCTTGACGCTGCCGTTCCCGACTGCGCCGCTTGGCTTGTACGACGGCAAGCCCTGGTTCCTGCCGCTGGTCGGCGCGTACTATCGCTTTCTGGACCTCATCCGATGAGCTGCGCCCCCTCGTTGCTTTCTCTGGCCGCGTATTTTCTCCGAATAGGCGTGCTCGGCTTTGGCGGTCCTCCCGCGCACATCGCCATGATGCGCGCGGAGCTGGTCGAGCAGCGACGCTGGATCAGCGCGCAGCAATTCAATACCGACCTGGCGACTGCGAACCTGTTGCCAGGTCCTACCTCCACAGAGCTGGCGATTTACATCGGCTTGCGGTTGCACGGCGCGCGCGGCGCGGTGTTGAGCGGTGTGTGCTTCATTTTGCCCGCTTTTCTGCTTGTGCTGGCGATCTCGGTAGCGTATGTGCACTTCGGCGCGCAAACGCGCATTGAACAGTGGCTGTACGGCGTGAAGCCGGTGGCGCTGGCGCTGATTATCGTCGGCACGGCGCGGATTGGGCAGCCTGTGATGCAAAGCTGGCGGGAGTGGCTGCTGCTGATCGTGTGCGTGCTTGCCCTGCTTGTGGGCGGTGTGAACGTGTTGTTGCTGATGGTGCTGTCGGGTGTGGCGTTGGTGGCGTTTATGCGCGCGCAACCTTCGGTGGCAGGGTGGGCGGCGCTGGTGACGCTGGCTCAAGCCTCAGCGGTGCTCTCGCCGCTGGTGGTGTTGTGGGAGTTTCTCAAAATCGGCGCGCTCATCTATGGCGGTGGGTTCGCGCTGGCAGGCATCCTGCATCAAGAGCTGGTGGCTGCGCGCGGGTGGATCACGCAGGAGCAACTGCTGTACGCCATCGCGATCGGTCAAAGCACGCCAGGTCCTGTGTTCACCACCGCGACCTTCATCGGCTACTTGCTCAGCGGTCCGACTGGCGCAGTGTTGGCGACGGTGGGCATCTTTGCACCAGGCTTCGTGTTTGTCTTGCTGGAGCATCGCGCGCTGGGCGTGCTCAAGCAGGGCACATTGGCGCAGACCTTTCTGCGCGGGGTGAGTGTGGCGGTGACCGCGACGCTGATCCTCTCCGCCGTGCAGCTCGCGCAGCCCGCGCTGCCCGACCTGGTCACGATGGCGATGGGCGCAATCAGCGTGGTGGCGTTGGCGCGCTTCAAGCTGGAGGCACACTGGCTGATCGCCGCTGGGCTGGCGGTCAGCGTTATTCGATCTTTAGCAATCGGAACACTGTAGGACCAGCAGGGGTGTTCACGCGCACGCGCGCGCCCACGCGCTTGCCCAAAAGCGCTTGACCCAACGGCGACACGTTGGACACTTTGCCGTTGATCGGGTCTGCCTCCGCCGAGCCGACGATCTGAAACGTCTCCTGATCGCCGAAACCCTCCTCCACAACGGTGACTCGGCTGCCCAGCCGCACCTCGTCTTGGGCAGAGGTCGTCTCCTCGATGATGATGGCTTCTGCGAGCAAGCGCTCCAGCTCGCGGATGCGTCCCTCGATGCGCCCCTGCTCCTCCTTGGCGTGGGTGTAATCTGCGTTCTCTGATAGATCGCCCTGTTGAATCGCAGCGCGCAGCATCGCTGCTAGCTCGGGGCGCTTCACGTCAATGAGATAAGCTAATTCGTCGCGCAGCGCTTGTGCGCCTTGTGGCGTTAGGTAGATAGGGGTTTTGGCGTCCTGGTTCGCGCTCATCATAAGCTGGTGATCGCTCAACTGCACTATGCGTAATAACCAGAGAAAAGTATAACAACCTCAGCTATGCCCTCCGCAAATCTCAAACGCGCCGCACATAGTTGATTTATAGTTAACGTCAACGCCGTGCGCCTGCAAGGGATGGCGTGACCTCTCGCGCTTCACCCGAGAATGCACATGAACGGCTTGACAGTTCTCATCATCGCAACGGCAGGTGTGTTTGTCGGTTGGCTATGCACGTTTGCGCCATTCCGAACCCACCTGCGCGCTGAACAACGCCGCCGGACCGACGCAGAGCGCGCGCGCGAGCACGCGCATCGAGAGGAGGTGGGGCGGCTTCAAGTGGAGCTTGGCGTGCAACAGTCGCACGTGAACACGCTGCGCGCGCGGATCGCCACGCTCGAATCGCAACTGCAAACGCAGCAATCGCACCACGCAACGTTGTTGACGGATGACCGTCTGGCGTTGCTGGCTGCTGCTCAGGCGCAGGCAGCGTCTATGGAGCAGCGCATTGACCAACTGCGCAGCGCGCTTCACCAGGCACAGCGACAGCTGGCTGAGCCAGCGGAGTCCTCTCTCAACGAGGATGATCACGCCAGCGGCGGTGATGTCGAGCTGATCGCCGACCTCACCACAGACGAAGCCACCTTTTCACCTGAGCAAGCCACGAGCGACGCGCGCGCAATGCTGCAAGCCAGGCTGGACGCCTGCCAGCGGGCGCTGACGCAGGCGCGCCAAGAGAGCGCTCAGGTCATCGCGCACTTCCAGGCGCGGATCGCGTCGCTGAGCGAGCAGCTCGCTGCGGCGCGGGAGTCACTCTCTCAACGGGAGGAAGCGCGGGGCGCGCTTCAAGCGGAACAGCCGTCAGAACTACCACGCGCGGGCGCAGGAGAGCCGTCCGCCGCACAGCCTGCTCACAGTCGGCGCCAGCCGCGTTTCACCGAGGAAAACTTGCCGCCGACAAAGGCGGAGGCAATGCAAGCCGCGCTGCGCTGGGGCGCAAGGGCGACGCTATCCTCGTGTCCGCAACCGCTCAGCCGCGTTCGCGCGATTGGCGCCGCGTTCAGCCGACGGCTCTACGAGGAGGGCATCGGCACATACTGGGAGGTGGCTACACTGAGCGATGACGCGCTGGCGCGCATCCTGCGCCTGAACGAGACGCAGCGCCAGCGTTACAACCTGGCGGAGATGCGGGAGGACGCGCGCCGTCTGGCGGAAGAAACGCAATCCGTTGGACGGGTGTGGGATGGCACACCGCCGGACGACCTCACACTGCTGGAGGGGATCGGCGAGTCTTATCAGCGCCGGCTCTATGAAGCGGGCATCTGCACGTTTGACGCGCTGGCGAACGCCAGCCCCGAGCTGTTGCAAGCGATTTGCCCGCCGAATCGGTTGAGCCAGCCCGACTACGCCCACTGGATCGCGCAGGCGCGGGCGCGCGTGGCGCAGGCATGACGCTCAACAAATGCGCGGCAACTGTTCGCCAAGCGGCGTAGGGATCACGCGCGTGGCGCCAATGGCGGTGCGCCCCACCACCACGCCGGGATGTTGATCGGTCACCTCGCCGATGATCGCCGCGTGTGCGCCGAGTGGGTGTGCGCGCAACGCCTCCAGCATGGCGTGGGCGGTCTCGCGCGCGACAATGGCGATCAGCTTGCCCTCGTTCGCCACATACAGCGGGTCCAAACCGAGCATCTCGCAGGCAGCCTGCACTGCCGGGCGCACGGGCAGCGCGCGCTCGTGCAACACGATGCCCACTTGTGCGCGGGTGGCGATCTCGTTGAGTGCGCTCGCCACGCCGCCGCGGGTGGGGTCGCGCAGCACATGCACACCTGCCGCATCCACGGCGAACAGCGCAGCGGTCAGCTCGTGCAGCGGGGCGCAGTCGCTCTCGATGGTGGTTTCAAATGCCAAGCCCTCGCGCACGCTCAGCACGGCGATGCCGTGATCGCCGACCGTGCCGCTGATCAGCACCACGTCGCCGGGGTGTGCCCGCGCGGGGTGGACCGATACACCTTCGCTCAACAAGCCGACCCCTGCGGTGTTGATGAACAAGCCATCGCCGTGTCCTTTCTCCACTACTTTTGTGTCGCCTGTCACGATGGGCACGCCAACGCGCGCAGCGGCGGCAGCCATGCGCTCTACCACTCTGCCGAGGGTCTCCATCGGCAAGCCCTCCTCGAGGATGAAGCCAGCGGTGAGGTATAGGGGCTGCGCGCCGCACATCGCCAGGTCGTTCACCGTGCCGTTGACCGCCAGCTCGCCGATGGAGCCGCCAGGGAAGAAGACCGGGCGCACCACGAACGAGTCAGTGGTGAGGGCGATGCGTGCGCCTGTGCCGGGCAGCGTCACCACCGCGCCATCGCTGAGCGAGGCGAGCGCCGGGTTGTGGAAGGCTGGCAAGAAGAGATTTTCAATCAGCTCAGCCGAGAGTTTGCCGCCGCCACCGTGTCCGAGCACCACGGTGGGGTAATCGCGCAACGGCAGCGGACATGACCACTGGCTCAGGTCAATCGCCATGCTGCAATGTTACGCGGGTGCGGACGGAGCGGGCACGGTCGCAAAGCGCCCGTAGTTGTAGTAGGCGGCGCAGGCGCCCTCGCTGCTCACCATCGTTGCGCCGAGCGGTGTGCGAGGTGTGCATTCTTTGCCAAAGGCGGGGCACTGGTTGGGCTTGATCTTGCCTTGCAGCACATCGCCGCTGCGACAGAGGGTGGATTCCCGGGTCGAGATGGCGCCCACGTCAAAGCGATGCTCAGCGTCGAAGTCGCGGTATGCTGCGCGCAGGCGCCAGCCGCTCTGGGGGATCACGCCCAGCCCGCGCCAGGCGCGGTCGCACGGCTCGAACACCTCGGCGAGCATACGTTGCGCGGCTGTGTTGCCCTCAAAGGTGACTGCGCGCGGGTAGGCGTTCTCGACTAACGGTGTGCCTGTTTCCAGCAGGCGCACGGCGCGGCGGATGCCCTCCAGCAGGTCGAGTGGCTCAAAGCCTGTGATGACGATGGGGACGCGATAGCGCTCTGCCAGCGGCGGATACTGCCAGTAGCCCATCACACTGCATACGTGCCCCGCAGCCAAAAACGCCTGCACGCGGTTGCTCGGCGATTGCAAAATCGCCTCAATCGCAGGCGGCACCAGCACGTGTGAGATCAGCATGGAGAAGTTGCGCAATCCTAACTTTCGCGCCAGATGCACCGCCATCGCGTTGGCTGGCGCGGTGGTTTCGAAGCCAATGCCGAAGAACACCACTTCGCGGCTGGGATTCTCGCGCGCGATGCGCACGGCGTCGAGCGGTGAATACACCACGCGCACATCGCTGCCTTCGCTGCGGGCGCGAAACAGGTCCTTCTGGCTGCCTGGCACGCGCAGCATGTCGCCGAAGGAGCAAAAGGTCACGCCCGGCAGCGCGGCGATGGCTAGGGCGCGATCAATTGTCTCCAGCGGCGTGACACACACTGGGCATCCAGGACCGTGGATCAGCTCGATCTCCGAGGGAAGTAGCTGGTCAATGCCGTTGCGGATGATGGAGTGGGTTTGCCCGCCGCACACCTCCATGATGGTCCAGCGCCTGGTGACCATGCGGCGGATGTCGTCGGCAAGACGACGGGCGATCTCGCCGTTGCGGAACTCCTCCAGATACTTCATGCGTGCACTCCAGATGGTGGCTGCGGAGGTGAAGCTACGCCGCCCCACGGGTCGGTGGGGCAGGCGGCGCCTTCCGCGCCCTCTGGCGATGGGTTCAGTTCTTCCTCCAGCAAGCCCATGTGCTCGAAAGTGCGCAGCGTCTCCTGGGCGGATTGCTCGTCCACGCGGGTGATGGCAAAGCCGACATGCACGATGGTGTAGTCGCCCACCTGCACGTCAGGCACGTATTCCAGGCAGACTTCTTTCATCACGCCGCCGAAATCCACCTTGCCCATGCGCACACCGTCGCGCTCGAAGATCTCGCGGATTTGTCCAGGAATGCCAAGACACATCTCAAGTCACCTTTGCGAGAGCGCTGAGCGACACCCTCACTCGTTGATTGTAGCCTTTTGCGCCGCGCCGACTGCGGCAACCTCTCACAGCCGCTGCACGATCACCAACGGCGCGAGCAATCCGAGCTGCCACAAGGCGAGCAGCATGGCGGCTGCCGCCGACCAGAACACCGCCAGGAAGATCGGGTCGGCGGCGGTGAAGCGGGCGCGGCGCAGCCACGTGCGCTGTGAGAATGCGCCGAACGCGCGCCCATCCATCGCCAGCGCGGCGCGCTCCGCTTGACGAATGGCAGAGGCGAGCAACGGCACCGCTGTTCGCCGCATTCGCCGATATGCGCCCAGCGGTCCGCGTCCGTCGTCCACACCGCGCGCGCGGTGCGCTGCGCGAATGACGCCTAGCTCTTGTTGGATCAATGGCAAAAAGCGGAAAGCCGCGATGAAAGCAAACCCGACGCGATAGGGCAACCGTGCCTGTTGCACCAGCGCGCGCACGAATTCCACCCCATCGGTGGTCAGGCTGAACACCAGCGTGAGTGTCACCAGCGCAAAGATGCGCAAACCCGCCATCGCGCCAGCTCTCAACGCTCCGACGCGCACCTCCAGCGCGCCGAGCGATAAGAGCAGGGGAGTGTCTGCCACCAGCTCGCGGCGGATGACGAACGGATAGCTGATCAGAAAGAAAGCGATCAGCGCGGTCGCCGGCAACACTGCGCGCGCCAGTTGGCGAAGCGACACCCCGCCCACCCACAGGGTAGCCACCGCCAGCAACGCCAGCGCAGATGGCAGGAACGGGTCGTTGCTCAGCATTGCCAGCGTGACCAGCGGGACAATCGCGATCAGCTTGACCAGCGGATTCACGCGCTGAAGGCGGCTTCCTGGTGGCGCCAGCGCAGTCATCATGGCGCAGCCACCTCCACTTCCTTCAGCACATGCAGCCAGTCGTCGAAGGTCATCGCGTCCACATGGAGCGCATGGGCGAGCTGGCACAGTGGCGGCATATCCAGGTGCGCCTGGCGCAGCAGCGCTGGCTGGCGGAAGAGCGCGCGGGGGGTGTCATGAAAGATGACCTGTCCCTCTTTCAGCACCGCCACGCGGTCCGCGTATTCAGCGACCAGCGTCATGTCGTGTGTGGTGAAGATGATGGTGTGCCCTTCGCGCTGCAAGTCGCGCAGCATCTGCATTAGCGTCTGCGCGGTGTGCTGATCTTGCCCGAAGGTGGGTTCGTCGAGGATGAGCACGTCGCGCGCCGTCGCCAGAATCGCAGCCACGCTCAGGCGGCGCTTCTCGCCGTGGCTGAGCATGAACGGGTTGACGTGGGCGTAGCGTTGCAGCTTGAATCGCGCCAGCAGCGCTTCCACCTGCGATTCGATCTGCGAGGGCGGATGTTGGGCGTGGCGCAGGCTGTAGCGCAGCTCGTCTGCCACACTGTTGCTCACAAATTGATGCTCTGGGTTTTGGAAGACGAAGCCGACATGGCGCATCAACTGAGCGGCTGGCGTTCGGGAGACATCCAACCCGCGCACAAACACAGTGCCTGGCGGCGGTGTGACGATGCCCGCCATGTGTCGTGCCAGCGTGGTCTTGCCTGCGCCGTTGGCGCCCACAATAGCCAGGCATTCCCCCTCGTGCACGTCGAGATGAACATCGCGCAACACAGCGCGATCTCCGTAGGCGTAGCTCAACCCTTGCACGCGCACAGCCACTCGCCCCTTGATTTGAGTTGGCGCGGTGGTGCGCGGCTTGCCGTTTCTGGGCGCGCTTTTCAGCCGCGCGGCGAGCATCGGCAAGGCTTGCTCCAGCGTCACTGGAGTGTGCTGCAAACCGACGCGATGCGCGAGCAAGCTCACCTGCGGCACCCACACACCCAATCGTTGCAGTGTGCCTGCATGGGCGTGGGCGAACACTGCGCTCGGCGCGCCATCTAACACAGGCTGACCGTCGTCCTCCAGCACGATCACGCGATCAATGCTGTCCATCAGCGCGTCCAGGCGATGCTCAATGAGCACGAGGGTGTGTTGACCAGAGCGCCTGAGCGCTGCAATTTGTTCAAACACTTCATGCGCGCCGAGCGGGTCCAGGTTGGCGGTGGGTTCATCGAAGATGAGGGTAGGGGGGCGCATCGCCAGCAGCGACGCCAGCGCAACGCGCTGTTTCTGTCCGCCGCTCAGCGCCCACACTGGCGCGTGACGCAGATGAGCCAGCCGCACCGCATTGAGCGCTTCCCCGATGCGATGGTGGATCTCTGCTGGCGGCAGGCACAGATTCTCCAAGCCGAACGCGATTTCGTCTTCGACGTTCAGCGTGATGAATTGCGATTCTGGGTCTTGAAAGACGATGCCCGCGCGCTGGGTGAGCTGCGCCAGCGGTGTGTGTTGTGTGTCGAAGCCGTCGAGCTGCACGGAGCCGCGCAACTCAGCTTCCAGGCTGTGCGGGATCAGTCCATTGAGCGTCAGCGCCAGCGTGCTCTTGCCACAGCCGCTCGGTCCGAGCAGCAGCACACTCTCGCCGTCATGGATGTGCAGGTCCACGCTGCGCACGGCTGGTCGGCGACGGCTGTAATAGCGCACGGAGAGCTGGGCGACGTGGATCACGCGGATGGATGATGGAGATTGCGCTAGCCGAGCAGCACTTGCAAATCGCCCCATGCCATGATCGCGATGATCACGGTCATCACCGCACCCAAGCCCAAATAGCGCCAGCGCCAGCTTGTGTTCCACAAGCGGCGCACGTTCAGGGCGATGGTGGTGAGGGCGATAGCGTCAATGATCAATGCGATCAGCGAAGATAAGCCACCCGAAAGCCCCAGCAACGGCAGAGCAAACGGCAGCACGATGTAGCGCAGCGTGCAGCGCAGCGCCACAAACGCCAGCGATCCGCTGAAGAGGCGATCTCCGGCTGATGTGGCGGAGTGTGCTTGTTGGATGCACTCAAACGGCACATCGCAGCCAGCGGGCTGCGCTGCTGCCGTTTGCGCGGGAGAAGTTCTGGTCTCAGACATCTTGCGCGGTTTCTCGCCCGAGGGCGGTGTTTGTCAACGCGCCGGTGCGCTTCACCGCCTCTGCGAGTGAGCGCCCGACAATAGCCACAACGACAAACGCCGCGGTGGAAATGCCCGTAACTAGCGCGACAACAGGCAAGTTCACTTCGGAAATGCGCAAGCTGAACAACACCAGCACAAACTCCACCGCGCCGCTGAGCGCGCTCATGGCGACGAAGTGCAGCCAGTCGAACTTGCGGTAGCGCGTCACGACCCACACAGCCAGCTCGCCGATTGCGCCTGTGAGCAACCCGATCAACAGCAGCAGCGGTCCGTAGCCCGTGAACGGCGTGGCAGCCAAGCCGCTCAAGGCACTCACCAGCAACACAGCGCCTGGCTTGCGCAAGACGTATGCGGCGAACGCGGCGGGCAGGAAGAAGAGCCCCGTCATCGCCGAGCGTGCGAAGATGCCCAGGCTGAGGATCGCTGCGTAGGCGAAGGTGAAAGGCACCAACAACACAGCAAACGCCAACGCGATCACCACTGCGGTCAGCAGCTCTCGCGTGCTCCAGCGCAGTTGCGTGCGGGCAGAAGTGCGGACATTCTCCATAAGCTTAAGTCACTCCTGTGAGAGGTGTTCTGCAATGATATGCCCTCACGCTGAGAGCAGGTTAAAGCGCGCGCAAGGTGACTGAGAAAGCAAGTGCATTCACCGACTTCGGCAAGAAAACACCTCTGGCGGAGCGCGCTCGGCGTCTTGTCGGGCGCGACATCGTCGCTGCCAGCGACAACGTTCGTGACACTGCGCGCGCGTGGCTGGCGTGCGCGGCTTTTATACTGCCTGCGCTCATGGTCCGCCCATCGTTGCTTTGGTTGGTGGTAGGCGCATACTTGCTCATCGGCGGCGCGTTTGCCACGCTCACGCCTGCCTGGCAGAACCCCGATGAGCCAGCGCATTACAACTACGTGGCGCAGTTGGCGAGCGGACGCCTGCCCGTTGTGGAGCCGACCGACTGGGACGCGGCGCTGGTCCCGATCCCGCCAGATGCGCGCGACGTGCCTGTGGCACGTTACACCTACGAGGATCACCAGCCGCCGTTGTTCTATGCGTTGGCGGTGCCAGTCTTCTGGTTATTCAATGGCGAGTTGCTCCCGCTGCGTTGGTTTGCCCTGGTGGTGGGGGCGATGGGCGTCGTTGGTGCGTTCTTCGCTGTGTGCACCATCTTCCCCCATCGTCCCGCGTTGGCGGCGCTGGCTGCAAGTGTGGTGGCGTTGCTGCCGCAGCATCTGGCAGTGATGGCGGCGTTCAACAACGACGCGCTCTCGCAAGGGTTGATCGCGCTGTGCGTCTGGCAAGGGGCGCGCCTGCTGGCGCGCGAGGAGTCGCCCTCGTCGCGCGAGGCGCTGGCGCTTGGGGTGACTGTGGGACTGGCGTTCATCACGAAGGCGACGGCGTACTTGTGTCTGCCGCTGGCGGCGCTGGCGCTGTGGGGTGCGCGCCGCGCCCAGCCGCGCCACTGGCTGGCGTTGCTCGCGCCTATGCTGTTGATCGGCGCGCCCTGGTGGGCGCGCAACATCGCGCTCTACGGAGGGGCGGACTTTCTCGGCTTGCAGGTGCACAACGCTATCGTGGTCGGTCAGCCGACCACAGCGGAGTGGTTGGCGCAGTATGGCTTCGGCGGTGTGATGTCGCGCCTGCTGCAGACCACTTTTCAGTCGTTTTGGGGTCAATTTGGCTGGATGAGCATCCCACTCAACGAGCGGCTCTACCTGGCGCTGCTGATGATCACACTGTTGACAGGCGGCTTGTTTTTGCGCTGGTGGTGGTGCGCTCGCCAGACGCTACACCCTGAGCAGCAGCGCGCGCTGCGTTGGCTGGCAGCGCTGGTGGTGATGACGCTGCTGGCGTTCGCCTGGTATAACGCGCAATTTGTGCAGCATCAAGGACGCTACCTGTATCCCGCGCTGATCCCGATAGCGCTCGCTGCAGCGTTAGGTTGGCTGCATGTGCTCGGGCGCTGGGAGCGCCAGGCGGTTTTTGGGGCGGTGGGCGGCTTTGCTGCGCTGGATGTTTACCTCCTGTGGCGCGTGATTTTGCCCGCGATGACGTCAGCTTAAAACGGCAGGTTCAGCGATCGGGTGAGCGCCTCGCGCAGCAAATTGATCGCGGCGATCTGGATGATCGCCAGCCCTGCGCCCGCAGCCAATGGCAAAATCAGCGCGCGCCAACGCGTGAAGCGCGCGTGGCGTTGCAGCATCACCAGCAGCAGCAACCCATTGACGGCGCTCAGTGTCATCAGCGCGCCGCCAGCGGAGAGCACCGCGAGCGGTCCGTAGAGGGCGTCTGCGCCCCACAGCGTCAGGACAATCACGATGGGCGCAGGCATCAGCGCGCGCAGCATATCGCGCCAGCTTGCGACGGTTGAGGCATCTTCTGCATTAGCCCACGTAGTGATGTTGAACAACGCCACAAACCACATGCTCAGCGCCGAACCCATCCAGGCGCCAGTGGTGAGGCGCAGCCAGTTTTGTGGCTCGTACAGCAGCGGTCTGCCAGTGACTAGCTGCAGGTACGAATTGAAGCCATCCACACCCCAGGCAAGGAAACCTGCTCCCAGCACAAGCGCATAGGGCAGCGCTGGTCCGCGCGCAGCGCGGCTGCGCGTGGCGTTGTCTTGTCTCGGTGGAAACAAGCTGAAGATCACCACACCCAGCAGCAAGCTGCCAAACATGCCAGTGTCGCGCGCGCAAACGGGGAGCTGCGTACCGCCGATGAAGTAGGAGCGTTGCGGGATGCGGTGGCACAACGCGTAGCCCACGCGGTCGAGCGGCGCCAGCCACGCCCCCGGCACAACTGCTGCGATGAGCGCGATCACCAACAGCACGATCAGCGGTGCTGCGCGGCGGAAAGCTATCGTGGTCATGGATTCGCGCTGGACGAGAACGCCAAGATGAGCAGTGCGACAGTGACAGCCCACAGCAGCACACCATCGCGCTCGAGCAGGTCGAACACGTTGCGGAAGGGCGCGCTGAGGCGCTCTAACGCGCCCGCGAGCACCGACAGCGCCCACTCGCCCTGCGTCACACGCGCGAGCGTCGCTGCGATTTCAGAGTGCCCCGATTGCGCGCGCAGGCGATGGATCGCCCAGCCGATCACAAGGAGCATCACCAGCCACACCGCGCTCAAACCTGCGCGCACCCAGTTAGCTCTGCTCGGATCGCTGTGCGCCAGCATCAACACAAGCGCCCCGACAAGCTGAATTGCCAGGACGGCAGCGCTCGCAGTCGCTCGCGGGCGGCTGCGCGCTTCGCTGCCAGCATCTTCAAATGCGGTGATTCGCCACAACGCCGCGAGGCTCACGCCACCTGCGGCGATGAGCATCACCATCGCTAGCAAGCCTGTGGCGCTGAGCAACTCGGTCAAGGTGGGCGATTGCTGAAGCCCAATGCTGATGATCGGCGCGACGGCGACCAGCGCCGCGCTCGCGCGTTGCAGCCCGCGCTGCCCTGGCGAGGTGCGCTCCAGCGTCAGCCAGCGCGTGCCCACCAACCACGCAGCCGTGGCGGAGGCGCTCGCCCAGGTGTGCTCGCTGATCGCTGCTAGCGCTGTCCACTGCGCGCTGCTGATCAGCGCGCCGCGCGTGGCGTTCTCCTTGTCTGTCGTGGCGAGCGACAGCAATCCGTTGACTGCGGCGCTCACCGCTATCAGCACAGCAAACCACGTCGGCAGCGGAGCTGCTCTTGTGGCGATCAGAGCTGGCAGCAGGCTCAGTCCGCTCAGCGTGGGCAGCGTGCTGGTGTGCCCCAGCGCGATGGACTGGACTGGGAGCGACCCAAGCCGCAACGCGACGCTGATGAAGAAGACATGTGCGGTTGGCTCTGCAATGCGAGTCATGTCAACCATTAAGCTGTTGCCGTTGTTTACATGCGCCACGATGAGCGCGAGCGTCAAGGCGAGCGAGGCGCTGTTTAGCAAGTAGTGCGCCAGCGCCACACGCGGGTTGGGTTGCTCGCGGATCGCCGCAATAAGCATCAGCATGTCCAGCGCGCCAAGCCCCACTATCAACGCGAGCAAGTTGTCGCCCATAGCGACCAGCGCCAGCGCAGGCAGGCTGAGCCAGGCTTCGAGCTGCTGCTTCCAGTCGCGTGGCGCGCTGCTCAGCATCTGCACCGCGAGGATAGCTGTCCAGGCAGACACGATCACCACGCCTGACGACGAGAAGCTGAGCGCCAGCGGCACGCCCAGGCTGCTGAGCGGCGTCCAGCCAGCGAAGATGAAAGCCCCCGCGCGGCTTGGCAGAAGCAGCAGCGCCCAACTGGCGATCAGCGCGACAGCGATGCCGACCACCGGCAGCCACGACGCGCCACGCCGCAGCACAGGCGAGGGATGGGGAATAAGCTCCGTGAGCCGCAACAGCGCCAGACCGATCAGCGGGAAGGTCATCAAGACGACGACCAGCGCCCAGAGAAGCACGTCGAGAAGTGTAACACCCTATGGGTGGTGGGTCATGTTGTGGCGGGTCGCACGCGCTCTGGCGCAAGCAGGCTCATCACGAAAACCGCGACAGGCATCCACATCAACAAGTTCATGATCGCGGGCAAGCCGATCAGGTCAGCCAACACGCCTAGCGCGCTCACGCCCAAGCCGCTGGCGCCGTAGGCTAAGCCGAGCGTCAAACCGCTTGCCAACCCCACATTGTCAGGCATCGCCTCTTGCACCATCACCACGCTGATCGGCCAGGGCATGGTGATGAACGCGCCCGCCACCGCTGCCGATGCGAGCTGGGCGATCAGCGCCTCGCTGTGCATGAAGACGAACAACGCGCCCAGCACGATCACCATCGCGCCAGCCATCGTCATGCGCCGTCCGAATCGTTCGCTCAGCGGTCCGCCGAGCAGCGTGCCAAACGCCCCGCTGAAGATCAACACCGAGACGATCAAGCCGATGGTTTCTTTTGAAAGCGCGCTGTGCGCTGTGAAGTACAGGGGGATGAACGTTTGCAGCCCGCTCAAGACGAGCGAGCGCACTGCGATCAGCGCCAGCAGAAAGACGACGATCCCGATCACACGTCCTTGACCACGCTGGGGTCTGGGATGGGTCGTTCTGGTGGTGTGCGGCGACGTGTGCTTCAGCGCGCGGTATTGCGTCAGGAGCAGTGCGCCAGCCAGCAAAGTGGGCGCGATCATCAGAGGTGCAGCTTCGATGCCGCGCCACGCGATCAACTGCGCTGCCAGAAACGGACCAAGCGCGAAGCCCAGATTGCCACCGAAGAAGAAGAACGAGGTTGCGCTGGCGACGCGAGTGCTGCTGACCGCGCGCACGCCCGAAAGCCCCTCTGGGTGGAAAGCAGCCGACCCGATGCCGCTCAGGATCACTGCAGCCAGCACCAGCGCGTAGTGTGTTTGCAATGTCACCGAAGACATTGCCGCGCCGCACACCAGCGCGCCGACTGGGATCAGCCAGCGCAGCGGTCGGCGGTCGCCGAGCAAGCCGAAGAGCGGTTGTGCGACCGCGATCACCGCGTTGTTCACGCTCACGATCAGCGCAGCCAACCCGTAGTTCAGGTCAAACCGACTCAGCAACAGCGGCAGCAGGATGGTCAGTGAGCTGGTCTGCATGTCCACGCTGATGTGAGCGAAGAAGATGGAGAGCAGCGGCAGCTTGCGCACGCCTGTTTGTGCCTGTGAGGCTGCGGCTGGCTCAGCAAGCGGAAGCGAGGACGTAGCCATAAGAATGGGTATTTTCTCACTTGTGCGTCGTTACGACACGGACAACCAGCTCGGCTGTTGTGCCCAGGCGTGTAAACTCCCAGCCATGACCCACTCGGGGCGGGATAAATCAACGAGCGGTGCACCGTTTCAACTCTTCACTCTCGGGGCGGTGTTGCTGCTGGTTTGCCCTCTACGCTGGCGCAGTGAAACTCATGCCCTTCCACGACGACGCCCCCCTGATACAGTCACTGCGCGAACGAAACCTGCTCAACATTTTCGAGAACCGCCCCGGCGGTGTAGAAGGGCTTTATCGTCCGCTCGGCTTTTTGCCGTGGCTGCTCACCAGAGACCTGCTGGGCTGGTTCAACCCCGCGGCGCTTCACATGTGGAACGTGTGGGCACACCTTTTGAACACAGCCCTCGTCGCCAGAATCGCGCTTTATCTCGGCGCGCTTTTCAAACTGCGGTCCGTCTATCTGGCGCTGGCGAGCAGCGCCTTGTTTGGCTTCGCCCCGCTGTCCTATGAAGCCGTCCTGTGGGCTTCTGCGCTGCCTCACCTGCTTGCTGCAATTTTTGGCTTGCTATCGCTGCTCGCTTACCTCTTGAGCTACCAGGTTTCTCAACCTCAGCTTGTGTGGAAAGTCGCTGCCTTGCTGGCGCTGGTCGTCGCCTGTTTGAGCCACGAGACAGGGTTCCTGTTCGGCGTGACCGCAGTGGCGTTTGAGCTTGTCATCGCTGTTCAACAGCGCTGCCGACCTAGACACTTTGTGTTCTTGCTGCTCTTGGTCAGCCTGAGTTGGGTCGGGCTTTACAGGTTGGTGGTTGCATCCAAGTGGATGAGCCCAGACTCAACCGTGTATCAGCCTGAATTAGCCGAGGTGCTTGCCAACTTCGCCTATCACGCCCAAAACTTTACGATTTATCTCGCGGCACTGCTGCGCGGCTTGCTGATCGCGCTCAAAGACACGCTCAATGTCTCTCTGGTAGCAGTCATTGTGCTGAAGTTTCTGGCAATTGTGGCAGCGACGATGGCTTACCTGCGCTTCCAGCGCAGATTGCTACCTGGAGTGCTGATAGTGACAACCTGGCTTGTGACGATCTCGCCTTCCTTGATCCTCCCCCAAGACTATGTGTGGGTCGGTCCACGGCTGACTTATCTGCCATCTGTGTGGATAGCGCTGTTTTGGGGAACGATAGCAGCTCTGCTGGTGCATCCAATCAAGCCTCCGAGGGCTGCTGTGCTGACCGTCATTCTTGCCTGGACGTGCATCTGGAGCGCTTCGTATGTGTCCGAGCGGCTGCGCGAGACGTCTCGTCTGACTCAGCCGCTCAAGTGGCTCGACAGGGAACTTCAACTCTCAGCGCCACACGAGAAGGTGCTGCTGATCAATGCTTCGTTCACCAATTTCGCCGCGCGCCCTGCCTTCTTGATCGGTCGAGAAGGCATGCCGATTTGGCAGTACGGCTACAAGGCGAGGGACGAATCGGTATGGATGTGGCCGGCGGCGATCAGCGGCGTGCGGCGCGAGACGCTGAACGTGCGACACGAGGCATCACTGACAAATCGCAACCCCGACCTGAGCGGCGAGTACTTCTTCACCGTCGGCGAGCCGTTCTACTACGCAATCTTCGGCGAGCGCGTGGACGACGCTGCAATTCGCAAACTCATTTTGCAATCCAACATCGTCTTCCGCTTCGATTACGACCCGCCAGGATTCCGTGCCACTCGCCTGGCGCGACTTTCACAAGGCAGCCCAAATAGCTTTCAAGCACGACTTTCTCTGGGAAGCGCTGAGGCTTATCTGTCTTACGCCAAAGCCAGCCGTTGCGACGAGGCGACCTACCTTGAGCTTGCCTAGAGCAACGTCCGCGTCGCAGCGCCGACGGGGGTTTTTGTTCACGGCTACAACGCTGAAGACCAGCGCGTGATCGTCGCAGACCTAGACCCTGTGGGAGGGTATCTGCCGCTTCACGAAATCGGCGACAACATAATCTTGACGGAGACACGCGTCTTGCGCAGCGCGCAGCAAAGCCTGGATGTGATTCGCGTGGGACTGTACAACGTCGCTGATGGGCAGCGCTACCAGGCGATGCGCGCAGATGGCTCTGTGTGGGATAACGGCGAGGTCCTCATCCCCGTTCAACCTGCCGCATCCGCTTCAGAAGTCTGCCCACCTCCTCCACCATAGCATCGCCAGCCTGCGGGGTTCTGATCAATCAGTGCAATTCCAGTCACTTCCGCGGTCGCGCGATCGGTGCATGCGCGGTATCATCCTTCTTGCCCATGCATTACGACGCAACAAACCTCCTGCTGCGCGGCAACGCTGAAGGACAACTGATTGTGCACGTCACGCCAGCACAGGCTGGCTGGGATTACCTCTCCTTTGAAGCATATCGCATGAGCGCTGGCGAGGCGCTGGAGCGCCACACTGCCGAGCGTGAAGCCGCGCTCGTCATTCTGGGCGGCACATTGGATGTGGAAAGCAACCACGGCAACTGGCACAACATCGGCACGCGCGCGCGCGTTTTCGATGGTTTGCCCTACGCGCTTTATCTGCCGCTGCGCACGAGTTTTCGCGTCCGCGCTCGCACGGATGCTGTGTTCGCTGTTGGCTATGCTCCGTGTGACCGTGAGTTCCCCGCACGCCTGATCACGCCAGCGGACGTCACCACCGAGATTCGTGGCGGCGATAACGCCACGCGACAAATCAACAACATCATCCCGCCAGGCTTCCCGTGCCAGCGGCTGGTGGTGGTGGAGGTATACACGCCGGCGGGCAATTGGAGCAGCTATCCCCCTCACAAGCACGATGTGCATCGCGTCGCTCCAGACGGCACTCTTCTGGAGGCAGACCTGGAAGAGGTATACTTCTACCAGCTTGACCGACCAGAAGGCTTCGCCATCCAGCGCGTGTACACCGACGCTCACTCACCGCTCCATCAAGCGGGCGCACCGATTGATGCTGTGCTGGCGCCGAGCCATAACGATCTGGTGCTTGTGCCAGAAGGCTACCATCCCGTCGCCTGCCCGCCTGGCTACACGGCGTATTACCTCAACATGCTGGCTGGCAGCGCGCAGTCCCTCGCCAACGTGGACGACCCGCGCTATGCGTGGGTGAAGGGCAGCTATCGCACCAAAGACCCGCGCGTGCCGCTATATTCAGTCACTCAGGTGGTCGCATGACCGAGCCCCAATACGACACGCTCCACATCGGGCGCTCCTCCATTGACCTTTATAGCGACGACATCGGCGCGCCCTTCGTGGACATCTCGCGCTTTGCTGCGTTCGTGGGCGGATCGCCGACCAACATCAGCGTCGGCGCGCGCCGCTTAGGTTTGCGCAGTGTGCTGCTCACTGCTGTGGGCGATGACCTGGTGGGCGATTTTGTGCTGAACTTCCTGCGCCGCGAAGGTGTGGAGACGGCGTTCATCCCGCGCAAGCCAGGCACGCGCACCAGCGCCGTGCTGCTCGGCATCGAGCCGCCCGACCGCTTCCCGCTGGTCTTCTACCGCGACAACGCAGCCGACATGGCGCTGACGATTGACGACGTGCTCGCCGCGCCAATTGACCGCGTCAAAGTGGTGCAGGCGGGCGGCACCAGCTTTTACCGCGAGCCGTCGCGCAGCGCCACCATGTTTGCGTTGGAGCGCGCGAAGCAGTGCGGCGCTACCGTCGTGCTCGACGTGGACTTTCGACCCGATCAATGGCACGACCCGCGCGCGTTCGGCGTGGCAATTCGCGCTGTGCTGCACAACGTGGACATCGTGCTCGCCACCGACGATGAGCTGAACGCCGCCATGATGGCTGATCCCGCTCAGCTTCGCGTGTCGCACTCTCAAATGAGCGACGCGCGCGTGCTCGGCGATCCAGAAGAAGCCATCCGCGCCATGCTGCGCAGGGGCGTGAAGGCAGTGGTGCGCAAGCGCGGGACGCAGGGTTCGCGCGTGTATCTAAACGACGGCACAATCATTGACGCAGAACCGTTCCGCGTCACAGTGGTGAACATCCTCGGCGCGGGCGATGCGTTCGCTGCTGGCTTTATCTACGGCTATGTCCATGGCTGGGGCTGGTATCGCAGCGCGCGTCTAGCAAATGCCTGTGGCGCGATCCTGGTCACCAAGCAGGGCTGCGCCAACTTCATGCCCACGCTGGCTGAAGTTGAGGCGTTCATGGCAAGCTACACTTCTGCATAACCCAAACGGAGCGAGACCTCTATGACGACCATCCGACTCACTGCTGCACAGGCGATCATTCGCTTCCTCAAGCAGCAATACGTGGAGCGCGACGGGCACATGCAGCGCTTCTTCGCGGGTGCGTTTGGCATCTTCGGTCACGGCAACATCGCCGGCATCGGTCAAGCGCTGCAACAAAACCTGGATTTTCGATACTATCAGAGCCGTAACGAGCAGGCGATGGTGCACGCCGCTGCTGCCTTCGCCCGCATGAAGAACCGCTTGCAAACGCTGGTATGCACCTCTTCCATCGGGCCGGGCGCGACCAACATGATCACTGGCGCGGCAGCAGCCACGATCAACCGCGTGCCAGTGCTGTTGCTGCCAGGCGACATCTTCGCGCGGCGCAACGTGGCTCCTGTGCTCCAGCAACTGGAAAGCGAGCATTCGCAGGACATCTCTGTAAACGACTGCTTCAAGCCGGTCAGCCGCTACTGGGACCGCATCAATCGCGCCGACCAGGTGCTCAGCGCGCTGCCAGAGGCGATGCGTGTGCTCACCAGCCCCGCTGAGACTGGCGCGGTGACGCTGGCGCTGCCGCAGGATGTGCAGACCGAGGCGTTCGATTACCCCCTGGAGTTCTTCCGCGAGCGCGTGTGGCACATCCCGCGCAATCGCCCCGACCGCGCTGCGCTCCAACGCGCAGCAGATGCAATTCGCGCCAGCCGCGCGCCGCTGATCATCGCTGGCGGCGGCGTGATTTACAGCGAGGCGACCGAAGCCCTGCGTCGGCTGGTGGATGCCACCGGCATCCCCGTCGCCGAGACGATGGCGGGCAAGGGAAGCCTGCCCTACGATCATCCGCTCAATCTCAGCGCGGTGGGCGTCACTGGCAACTTCGCGGCAAATCGCCTCGCGCGCGAAGCCGACCTCATCATCGGCATCGGCACGCGCTACAGCGACTTCACCACCGCCAGCAAGACCGCCTTTCAGAATCCGCATGTGCGCTTCGTCAACATCAACGTGGCGGAGTTCGACGCTTTCAAACATGCCGCTGTGCCGCTGATCGGCGACGCCCGCGCCACGCTGGAGGAGCTGCTGCTGTTGCTGGAGGGTTGGCGTGCGCCAGCGGAGCATGAGGCGCGAGCCAGAGCCTTGCATGACGAATGGGACGCCGAAGTGCAGCGCATGTACGACCAGCGCCACACGCCGCTGCCCTCTCAGGCAGAGATCATCGGCGCGGTGAACGCGTTGAGCGACCCCAACGGCGTGATGATCAACGCTGCTGGCAGTATGCCGGGCGATCTGCACAAACTCTGGCGCGCGCGTCACCCCAAGCACTATCACTTGGAATACGGCTACAGCACCATGGGCTACGAGATCGCTGGCGGCTTAGGCGTCAAGATGGCGGACCCATCGCGCGAAGTGACTGTCATGGTCGGCGACGGCAGCTACCTGATGATGTCACAAGAGATCGTCACCTCTGTTCAGGAGGGCTACAAGCTGATCATCGTGTTGGTGGACAACGCGGGCTTCAAGAGCATTGGCGGCTTGAGTCGCTCGCTGGGGCAGGGCGGTTTTGGCACGCGCTACATCTACCCCACGCACGGCTACCTGGCAGGGGATGAGCTGGGCGACGACGTGACCGAGCTGCCAGTGGACTTGGCTGCCAACGCGCGCAGCCTTGGCGCGCAGGTCTTCACTGCGCGCACCTACGACGAGTTTGTGCAAGCTTATCACGCTGCGCAGCAAGCCGAGTCCACCAGCGTGGTGTACGTGCGTTGTGACCGCTATGCCAGCGTCCCCAGTTACGAGAGTTGGTGGGATGTGCCGGTGGCGGAGGTGAGCGAAATGCCCGAGGTGCAGGCGGCGCGTGCGCAGTGGGAAATCATGCGCCAGAAGGAGCGCTGGTTCGTGTGACTCAAGATAAAGACGCTTTCGGCATCGTCAGGGCGAACACCACGCTGCAGCTCAGCGAGGAACAGCGCGCTCAAATGGAGGCGACGCGCCAGGCGCATCGCCCGAAGGGGCTGGTGATCGTCAACACGGGCAACGGCAAGGGCAAAACCACTGCTGCGTTGGGCATCTTGCTGCGCGCCTGGGGGCGCGGGATGCGTGTTGGCGGCGTGCAGTTCTTCAAGCACGAGACCGCCAGCTTCGGCGAACTGAAGGCGCTCAAGAAAATGGGCGTGCAACTACAACCGATGGGCGATGGCTTCACCTGGACCAGCAAAGACCTCGACGAGACGCAGGCGAAGGCGCTGCACGGCTGGGAGGTGGCGAAGCAGCGCATCGCCAGCGGCGAGTACGACGTCTTCCTGCTCGATGAGTTCACCTACGTGATGCACTTCGGCTGGGTGGATGTGCACGACGTGATCGCGTGGCTGCGCGCCCACAAGCCGCCCATGACGCATGTCATCATCACTGGGCGCGACGCGCCCGAAGCTTTGATCGCTTTCGCCGACCTGGTCACTGAAATGCGCGAGGTGAAGCATCCCTACCGCGACCAGGGCATCCATGCGCAGCCAGGGATCGAGTTTTAGTGCTGCGTGCCTTGAACGAAGATGAGACTACAGAGCTCAGTTGTGCATCAGACGACTGCTCTCAATGTGTCGCTTGCGAAAGCACGGGTTTGCCCCCTCGATAGCTCTGACCTGCTCAGTGTTGAGCAGGAAGCTCTCCTGCAGGTGCTTCGCCTCCAGCTTGAGCAGCCGCAGCACGGTGTCAATTGCCGCCATGCCTGAGGCAAACGCCAGCCCATGCCTGGCACCCTCCAGCGCAGCAATGCAACCTTGCAGTGCTGTGCGCGTGGGGTTGGCAGTGCGCGCATAGTCGCGTTTCGCTTCGCCGATGCAGCGCTGGGCTCAGGTCGAAGTCTGATAAATCGGCGTTATCACGGCGCCATAGGCAGGGTCAGGGATGCTGCCCGCTGTAAGCAGCGGGGGTGTCGAAGCGCATGGCGTGAGTGTAATCGGGGCGCGACGCTGTATCCAGCGTTTGAAGGCATGGGCGACTCAGCGAAGCTGACGCGCGAGTCTCAATATTTCCTCTTCATCCAACGCGCCGGGCCACATGTCTTGCACGATGCCGTCGCTGTCAATAAAGAAGATGCTGGGCACCCCTTGCACTCTGTAGGCATCCGCCACTTTGTGCTTTGGGTCATGCAGTAGTGTGTATGGCACGGCGTGCTTGCGCGCTGCTTCGCGGAGTCTGCGGGTGGTGTCGCTGATGCCGATGCCGACGAAGGCGACGTTCCGTCCTTCCCCCTCATTCAGCGTGCGGTGCGCGCGCACCAGCGCTGGCTTCATGCGCATGCACCACGGGCACCAGGACGCCCAGAAGTAAAGCACCACTGGCTTACCGCGCAATTCTGAAAGGCTTACAGGTTTACCTCTGAGGTTCTTCAGCGTGAAGTCTGGTGCAGGTGCGCCCACTTGGACGCGCGCATCTTGCGATGCGCCGTTCAGTGCAGCGGCGGGCTGAGACAACAGAGAGAGCGGGCTGCTGAGCGCCAGGGCGAGCAGCAGCACACTGATCAAAGCGGAGATTGATCTCTTCAAAGTTGTGGTGCGCATCATAAGTCTGTATCCTCCCGTTTACAGAGATTTTAGCAGCCAGGGCGAATGTGATTTAGCCTTCACGCTGCTGAAGTCTGTATCACGTTTGGATAGTCACCCGATTTGCAGATAGAGCCAGTCTCCTCCAGGCTTGGGTTGTATGGGTGGGCGACCCCGTCCACAATACTGCGGGATAATTCCATACACCTCCAACACGGCATCATCGATCCCACCCCAATTTTCTCCCTTGTTGGACACAAACAACCACAGACCGTATATCTGAGCACGCTTGAGATGATACGCTTCCGTCAAGACAGCCTCTAACTGGTCTGCATGGCGGGCGGCGTCTCGCAGCTAACTCAAAATGTGTCTTTCTTCATGCCTTTGACTTGACTCGACGCGCTGACACGCGCTTCTTCTACCAGTGTGCGATCTATGTGCCTGGTTAAGGCGCGGGTTGCTCCGCGTTCTCGCCCGATTCCGTCGGTGTGACCTCGACTGTCGGCGACGGCAATGCCTCTAGCGGGGTGGGCAGCAAGGGCGCGCTGGGGATTTGTGGAAATGGCGTCGGCACGAGCGTGGGCGCGCGCCTGGGGCGTGGTGTGCGCGTGGGCGGAGGCGGTGGCGTGGCGGTGACCACTGGGCGCGGCGTGACCAGCCGCGGTGTAACTGTTGGGGTGGGTGCGTCAGTTGCCCTGCTGATCGTTTCGCTCGACGGCGCGAGCGTGGCTGTGGCGATCTCCAAGCCCGGCGCTGCCAGAGGCGCCGCGCGCGTCGCCTGACGCGCGCCCTCGCCGCGGCTGACGTTCGACGTAAACGCGCTCACCACGACTGCCCCCATTGCCAACAACACCGCACCCCACAACACTAACAACAGGCGCGGCGAGAAGGTCGCTTCAGGGATAGGGCGCTGCGCAGGCGATTTTTGGGGAGGAGCAGACGCCCGCGCGGTCTGAGGTTGTTGCGCCATCTTGCGTATCTCGCTGGGCATCGGCGGCGCGGTGAGCGCAGCGTAGAACGCTCGCGCTAGGCTGGTGGCTGAGGAGGGGCGCTGCGCCGGCTGCTTGTTCAACGCCCACATCACCACGTCCCCGACTGCGCGCGGAATGGTGGGGTTCAGCGTGCAGACGTGCCGAGGGGTTGCTTCAGCGTGCATGCGCGCAATCGCCAGGTCGCTATCAGCCATGAAGGGGTGTCGCCTGGTCAACGCGAAGTACAACGTGACTCCTAGCGAGTAGATGTCGCTGGCTGGGGTGATCGGTGCACCGAGCACTTGCTCTGGCGACATGAACAGCGCCGATCCGACCCATCCCTGCGTCAACGTTGACGCATTGCTGTCCAGGGCGCGTGCGATGCCGAAGTCGGTCAGCATCACGTGCCCGTCGTGCCGCAGCAAGATGTTCGCCGCTTTCACGTCGCGATGAATGACGCCGTTGCGGTGAGCGTAATCGAGCGCGCTGGCTACTGCCTCCAGGATCGGTGCGAGCTGTTGTGGCGAGAGCGCCCCCTGCCGCGTGACCAGCGCAGCCAGCGACTCTCCAGACACATATTCCATCACCAGATAGGGCGTGCCGTCGTGCTCGCCATAATCCAGCACCGGGACGATGTGCGGATGTCGCAGTTGAAACGCCGCCTCTTGCGCGAACCGCTGACGCACAGCCAGGTCGCTGCGCAGTGCGGGATGGAGCAGCTTGAGCGCCACCAGCGTCCCTTGTGGTGTCTTCGCGCGATACACAACGGACATGCCGCCTCGTCCGATCTCGACCAGGTCGGTGTAATCACCGAAACGCTTCATCACTCAACTAGGAAGTGTAAAGCATGAGTGGGCTGAATTGCTGAAAGTTCCACTTGCGCATCCGTCGTTTGGAAAGCAAATCGCGCCACGTGCGACACCACGTGAACGCAGGCGGCGCGTGGCTTGAGGGAGTGGCTGAAATTGCGTTAACACAAAGTGCCCCGTACGACTCGCGTTTGAGTGAGTGACTGAGTGGGCGAGCAACGCAGGCTTGGCTTAAGAAGCTTAAAAAGCAGCCGCAATCTGTGCATGGCGGGCTGTGGGCATAGCGGGGGCTGGCTAGCGCAATTTGCGCGTGAGATGGTGGGCGACTGTTGTTTCACAAGAACCACGTCGTAGCCCCCATCAGGTTGCCTGCCGCCATGCGTGCGATGCGCTCCGCTTCAGCATCGGAGTCGTGGACCGCAGTGACGTGTCCCATCTTGCGCAGCTTGCGACACTCGCGCTTGCCATACCAATGCACGTGAGCGCCGCGGAACGAGAGCGCGCGCTGAAAGTCGCGCGCGTCGGGGAGTTGATCGCGCACGCACAGGCAGTTCACCATCACAGCAGACGCCTTGACCATGTCCGCCCAGCCAAGTGGCAGCCCCAACACAGCGCGCACGTGATTTTCAAATTGCGACGTGAGGCAGCCTTCGATGGTGTAATGACCGCTGTTGTGCACGCGCGGCGCCACTTCGTTGATCAGCACGGTTCCGTCGGGCAGCTCGAACATCTCCACACCGAACACGCCCACGCCGCCGACGCCCTCAATGATCGCCCGACCGTACTCCACTGCCGGATGGCGAAACCCGCTCTCGTGGGCGCGGATCACATGGCAGACGTGCCCCAGTTGCACCGACTCGACGACTGGATACGTCACCACTCGCCCATCCTGTCCGCGCGCCACCACCATCGCCAGCTCGCGGCGGAAGTGCACTTTGGCTTCCACCATCAACGCGGGGTGTCGGGCGCTCAGACGCTCGAAGGCGGGCGCGATCTCCGACTCGCCGGCGACTTCGGCGTTGCCATAGCCGTCGTAGCCCATCAGCCGCGTTTTCAGGATGACGGGATAGCCGTGCTGGTTGGCGAACGCGCGCACGTCGTCTGGCGAGTCCGCCGCCGCAAACGCGCAGGTGGGCAGCCCCAGCGCGCGCAGGGTTTGCTTTTGGTGCAGCTTGTCCTGCACCTTGGCGAGGGTGGCAGACGATGGAAAGATGAGCCGCCCAGCGGCTTCCACCGCTTGAATCGCCTCCAGCGTGACAAATTCGCTCTCGATGGTGAGCACGTCCACGTTGTGCGCGAGCTCCAGCAACACTTCGCGATTGCGCCACGAGCCAGCGACGTGAAATGCGGTGACCTGCGCAGCAGGCGATAGCTCGTCCTCGTCCAACACAGCGACAAACACCCCCAGCCGCTGTGCCGCCTGTGCCAACATGCGCGCCAGTTGTCCGCCGCCCAGAATGCCCAGCGTGGTCATAGCCGTGGTTTGCCCTCACCCATGCGCAGCGACGTGCGCGATCACTTGCGCCGCCTCGCTCACCTCTTCGCGCGAGACGTAGCAATGGGTGACCGCGCGAATGCGGCGAGGCGCAACCGGCAACATCTTGACGCGGTGCGAGGCAGCGCGACGGCAAAACTCGGCGGCGTCGAACGGCAGCGCGGCGTCCAGGTCGAAATACACCATGTTGGTCTGCACGCGCGCCGCATCCACGTGAACGCCCTTCACGTTGGCGATGCCTGCCGCCAGCGCGCGCGCGTTGGCGTGATCTTCGTTCAGCCGCGTGGTCATCTGCTCCAACGCGACGATGCCCGCAGCAGCGATCACACCAGCTTGTCGCAAGCCGCCGCCCAGCACTTTGCGCCGCTTGTGGGCGATGCGGATGAACTCGCGCGACCCGCACAACACACTGCCCACTGGCGCGCTCAGCCCCTTGCTCAGGCAAAAGGTGACGCTGTCCGCGTCGCGCGTCAGCGCCTTCACGTCCACGCCCAGCGCGACAGCAGCGTTGAAGATGCGCGCGCCGTCAATGTGTAGCTTTAAGCCGTGTGTGCGCGCTAACTCAGCCACCTGCTGCGTGTACTCGGGTGTGAGCACGGCGCCGCCCATGCGGTTGTGGGTGTTCTCCAGGCAGATCAGGCGCGTTTCGGGATGATGCGAGTCCTTTGGGCGGATCACCTGGCGGATGTCGTCCAGGCTGAGCGTGCCGTCGGGCTGATTGGGCACACTGCGCGGGTGGATGCCGCCGATCACCGCGCTGCCGCCGCCCTCGTAGATGTAAATGTGCGACTGATCGCCGAGTATGACTTCCTCGCCGCGCCCGTCGCAGTGTGTGAGCAACGCCACCAGGTTGCCCATCGTGCCACTGCACACCAGCAGCGCCGCCTCGAAGCCCAGCATCTCCGCTGCCATTTCTTGCAGTGTGTTGACGGTGGGGTCTTCGCCGAACACGTCGTCACCGACTTCAGCCGTCGCCATCGCCTCGCGCATGGCGGGCGTGGGCACGGTGAGCGTGTCCGAACGCAAGTCAATGTAGCCGTTGAGCGCCATGCGCGCGATTGTAGAACGCCTGGTGGTGAAGTGAATGGAACCACAAAGGCGCGAAGTTTTGAGAAATTCTTCGTGAGCTTTGCGTCTTTGCGGTGAATGATGGAACCGCGTCTTTGCGTGCTTTGCGCCTTTGCGGTGAATGGGAACCGCTGATACACTTTTGCACCAAAGCACACAATGTCCTCCATCACGCCAAAACCGATCAGCGGCTTCCCAGAGCTGCTGCCCGCAGAGCAGATCGTCTTTAACCGTTGCCTGGATGTGGTGCGGACGACCTTCGAGCGCTACGGCTTCACGCCGATTGAGACGCCCGCCATCGAGCGCAAAGCGGTGCTCACCTCCAAAGGCGGCAACGAGAAGGAGATTTACGCGCTCTCGCGCCTCGCTGCCGCTCCTGGCGAGCCAGCCGATACAGATTACGCCCTGCACTTTGATCTCACGGTGCCTTTCGCGCGCTACGTGGCGCAACACAAAGACAAGCTGGTCTTTCCTTTCCGACGCTATCAGATTCAGAAAGTGTGGCGCGGCGAACGCAGCCAGGCGGGCCGCTACCGCGAGTTCTACCAGTGCGACATTGACGTGATCGGGCGCGGCGCGATCAGCCTGCTGCACGATGCCGAGATGGTCGCCGTCATCAACGACATCTTTGCGCAGATGGGCATCGGCGCGTTTTGCGTGCGTTTGAGCAACCGTCGCATCTTGCAGGGCTACCTGGACGCACATCACATCTCACCAGCGCAGAGCACCGCCGCGCTGCACGCGATTGATGATCTGGAGAAAATCGGCGCCGACAAGGTGCGCGCTGCGCTGATCGAGAAGGCGGGCTTGCCAGCAGCGCTGGCTGCTGCGCTGCTCGACCTAATCCACGAACATGCGCAGCTCCCCGTCGAGCAGGCGCTGCGCTCGCTGGAGGCGCTCGCCGCGCGCGTCGCCCATCCAAATCTGGCGCAGGGCGTGCATGAGCTGACGGAGGTCGTCAGAGGGGTGCGCGGCTTCGGCGTGCCGGAGTCCAATTTCGGCGTAGACCTCGCTATCGTGCGCGGATTGGACTACTACACCGGCACAGTCTATGAGACGCGCCTGTTGGCGCACCCCGACCTGGGCAGCATTTGCTCTGGGGGACGCTATGACGACCTCGCTAGCTACTTCACCAACGAAAAGCTGCCTGGCGTGGGCATCTCCATCGGCTTGACGCGCCTGGTGTTGCGTCTGATTGAGGCGGGCGTCCTCGCCCCTGGCGCCGCGACGCCCGCGCGGGTGCTGGTGACCACGCTAGACCCAGCGCATCTCTCGGATTATCTGCGGGTCGCCTCCGATTTGCGCGCGCAAGGCGTGCCCACAGAGGTGTACCTTGAAAACAGGCGCATCGGCGAGCAACTGCGCTACGCGGCGCGTAAGGGCTTTGCATTTGCAGTGATCGCCGGCAGTGACGAGTTTAGCGCGGGTCAGGTGAAGCTCAAGCGCCTCTCCGACGGCACGGAACGCGTGTTGCCTGAGCGCGCGCTGGTGGATGCGTTGCGAGCCTGGACATGATTCGCGCTGTCGCAGTGCTGGATCACCCCAAGCTGCCGGAGACGGTGCGCGTCGCCGGTGAGATCGCGGAGATGCTGGAGCGCCGCGGCGTGGCTGTCTTTCGCGCCAAAACATGGGACACTGCCGCGCTTCAGCAGATCATGCCGAAAGTGCAACTGGTCGTGGTGCTGGGCGGCGACGGCAGCACCCTGCGCGCTGCGCGCGTTGCCGCGCCGCACAACGTGCCAGTTGTCTCGGTCAACATGGGGCGGCTGGGCTTCCTCAGCGAGATGACGCCTGCCAACTGGCGCGAGCGGTTGGCGTGCGTGCTGAATGGCGAACACTGGATCGAAGAGCGCCTCATGCTGCGCGCTGAGGCGCGACGCGATGGCGTCGTGCTGAGCGCCCACGACGCGCTCAACGACATCGTGGTGAGCCGCGGCACGCTGGCGCGCATCATCCGCGCACAAACCTACGTGGACGGCAGCCATCTCGCCACCTACGCCTGCGATGGCTTGATCGTCGCCACTCCCACCGGCAGCACCGCCTATGCGCTGGCAGCCGGCGGACCGATCCTGCCGCCCACCTTAAAAAACATCCTGCTCGTGCCCATCGCGCCGCATCTCAGCCTCAACCGCGCAGTGGTGCTGGCGCAAGGCGCGCAGGTCTCCATCCGTGTGCGCACCGATCACCGCGCTATCCTCACTGCCGACGGCCAGAATGAACAAGAGCTGCACGATGGCGATGAGGTGATCGTGCGCGCTGGCGAGCACAATGCGCGATTCGCGCGCCTGCAACCTCCGTCCTACTTTTACAGCACACTCATGCAGCGCCTGCGCGGCGAAGACTGGAAGGACGAACACGTATAGCGAGTGGGCGCAGGTGGACGGCGCTCGCGCGCCTCATCGGCTGCACCACGAACAGCCCAGGCGTTCCAGCGCGCTGGTGAATTGTCTGCCTTAACATCGCAGCGCTATACTGCTAGCCCATCATGCGAATAACAAAGTGTTTACCGTTTTCCGCAGATGGGTGGTCGCGTGTGATTGTGGCGGGGGGTGGCGTAATACTGGCTGGCGCGTTGCTGTTTGGGGTGAGCACAACGACAGCGCGCAGGGTGAGCGCCGCACCATCTGCCGATTTGGTGGTCTATGGCGATAGCCTTGCGGCGGGATGGTCGGACTGGTCCTGGAACGCCGCGGTCAACTTCAGCAACAGCAGCCCCGTCTTCAGCGGCAGTGCCTCCATTGCTGTGACGTTCAATCAAGCCTGGGCGGGTCTCTCGCTGCGCACCGGGACGCCTGTGCAACCTGCACATTACTACACGCTCACCTTCCGCGTGCATGGCGGCACAGGCTCAGCCAAGCAGCTACGCTTCTTCGTGCAAGAGACCGACAGCGGTGGAGCGCTGGGCGAGTATGACTTCAGCGCCCCACCAGGCACCTGGACGACGATCACGCGCACCTTCGCGACGATGGGCAATCCGTCTCAGGTGGCGCGCATCAACATCATGGACCGCATCGGTGTGGCGCAGGGGACGTTTTACGTGGACGAGATCCGATGGGTGGAGGGCGCGCTGCCGCCAGCCTCGCCTGGCGATCCGATCACTGTCACGATTCAGGCGAGCAGCGTGCTCACGCCGTTCTCACCAGACATGCTCGGCAGTAACTTGCCCGCCTGGCTCGGTCCAACGCGCCTGAGTGATACCACTTTTCGCGCGCGCACAGCCGCGTCTGGATTGACGCTGTTGCGTCTGCCTGGCGGAAGCTGGAGCAACGCCTACGGCTGGCTCAGTTGTGAGATGGGAGCGGATCAACCAGGCGTAGAGCCTTGCGGCAGCGGCTGGGCATCTTGGGCGGCTAGACCAACCGACTTCGTCAACTTCTTGAAAGCGACGGGCATGCGCGGCATGTGGGTGGTGAACCCGAACGGCACGTCGAAAGAAGCTGCGGCGCTGGTGGCGTTCATGAATGGCTACATCACCGACACCCGCACCATCGGCGTGGACATCCGCGGCACGGACTGGTACACCGTTGGGCGATGGGCAGCGCTGCGCGCAGCGGGTGGCAATCTAGCGCCTGTCGGCATCAAGTTGTGGGAATTCGGCAACGAGGTATACGCTAGCAAATCCAGCACGGCATCATCGAGCAGCAGCAGCTTGTGCGTCTCATGGGCTTGGGAGGAAACCTGGACGTGCGACGGCTACGAATACGTGAACGGCGTGGGCAGTGGAGCAAGCCGTCGGGAGGGCTATCTGGAGTTTCGGCAGGCGATGAAGCTTGTAGACCCCACCATCACGCTGGCGGCGGTGGGGACGGAGTATCCTGGCTCGCCGTCGGACGTTGGTGGCGGCACATACTCTGGCTGGGGCAGCCGCGTGATCTCCGCGGCGGGAGCAAACCTGGAGATGTACGCCATTCACCCTTATCCGTACTTCACGCCGCCTTCGCAAATGGCGTCTATTCTGTCAAACCCACAGACGCACTGGTCCGCGATCATGAGCGGATTGCGCAACGCCTTCAACACCTACGCCAATGGGTGCCAGGCACCGGTCGCCGTCACCGAGTTCAACATCTTCGGGGTTCAGGATCAGGACAACGGTCAGTGGATGACGCGCGCGGTCAATGCGCTCTTCCTAGCCGACTCCATCGGTCAGGCGGCGCAGCATGGCGTGGCATTGTTTACGCAGTGGGACTTGGCGAATGGACGGGCTGCGAACGGCACAGAGTACGGTTTGATGCACGAGGACAACGGTTACTTCCGCGCGCCGCAGTATTACGTGTATCCGCTCTGGTCGCGCTTCGGCTCGCACATGCTGGCGATCACATCCACAGCAGACCCAGAATCGCAGATCAGCGTGTACGGAGGGCGCGTTAACTCCAGCACGATCTCGCTGCTGGCGATAAACAAGACCGCACAATCCATCACCGCTACGATTCACGTGACGGGATTCGGACCCTTGATTGGTGGGGCGGAGTGGAAAGTCGTCGCTAGCAGCTTAGGCTCACAGTTGGTGACTTACAACGGTCTCACCAATCCAGCCGACAATCTCTTGGACGCGCCGCCGACATCGTATCCCGCCTCTGGCAGCAGCGTGACGCGCGCCCTGGCGCCGTTTTCGATCGCGTTGCTGCACTTGTATCAGTCCCCACCGTCGCTCACCAACAAAGTCTGGCTGCCCCTTGCACGACGATAGCGCGGCAAGGTGTCAGCACCGCACCTGCGTCAACGTCTGGGAGGCGATGCTTGCCTCCCAGACGTTGACGCCCGCGCAAACTTCACTGAGCGTTGACCACCAACGATAAGCGGTTGATGGTGAGCTTGGTGTTTGGTCCGATCAAGCGACCGACATACACGACGCCTTCGGGGAAGAGTCCGTCGGGCAGCTTGGCTTCGGCGAGCGTGGTGACGTCCACCGTCTTGATCGGCTTGCCGTCTGCGTCGCTGACGGTGAAGCGCTTGCCGTTGGGGTCGAGGAAGGTGATGACCAGAGCGGTGTTTTCTGGCAGTTCGAGGGGGATGTTGACGGGCTGCTCGGCGCTGCCGTCGCGGATGTCAATGTTGAGCGTGCCCTCAAAGGAGACGAAGTCCACGCGGCGCACGTCCTGCCACCAATTCTTGTTGGGGTCGCTGAGGCGGTCGGTGAGCTTGATGGAGGCGAGGCGCGGGTTGCCCTGCTGGCTGGTCTGTAGCTGGAAGGAGAGGGCGAAGCCGGCGTTGGGCTTGAAGGAGAAGGGCATCAGGTCGGTGTAGGCGTTGCTGGTGGAGTTGTCCAGCGTGAGCGCGTCGCTGGCTGCGTCGTAGGTGGCGTTGTTGTCGCTGCTGCGCAGCGCCTCCCGCAGGTCTTTGCTCAAGTCCAGCGTGAAGGAAGGCGCACTGCTCGCAGACTCCGCAGATCTCTCCACCAACGATAAGCGGTTGATGGTGAGCTTAGTGTTTGGTCCGATCAAGCGACCGACATACACGACGCCTTCGGGGAAGAGTCCGTCGGGCAGCTTGACTTCGGCGAGCGTGGTGACGTCCACCGTCTTGATCGGCTTGCCGTCTGCGTCGCTGACGGTGAAGCGCTTGCCGTTGGGGTCGAGGAAGGTGATGACCAGAGCGGTGTTTTCTGGCAGTTCGAGGGGGATGTTGACGGGCTGCTCGGCGCTGCCGTCGCGGATGTCAATGTTGAGCGTGCCCTCAAAGGAGACGAAGTCCACGCGGCGCACGTCCTGCCACCAATTCTTGTTGGGGTCGCTGAGGCGGTCGGTGAGCTTGATGGAGGCGAGGCGCGGGTTGCCCTGCTGGCTGGTCTGTAGCTGGAAGGAGAGGGCGAAGCCGGCGTTGGGCTTGAAGGAGAAGGGCATCAGGTCGGTGTAGGCGTTGCTGGCGGAGTTGTCCAGCGTGAGCGCGTCGCTGGCTGCGTCGTAGGCGGCGTTGTTGTCGCTGCTGCGCAGCGCCTCCCGCAGGTCTTTGCTCCAGTCTCGCGCAGTGGGCTGAGCGGGTGATGGTGTCTGGGTGGGTTCGGGGGTGTTGGTTGGTGCAACTGTGTCGGTGGCAGCAGGCGTAAGCGTCGGCGCTGGGGTGCTGGTCGGCACAGGTGGGGCGGTGGGGGTTGATGTCGGTGCGGACGGACCTGCAGCGCCGCAAGACGCCAAGAGCAACAACGTGCTCACCTGAAATACGATGAAGATGGAACGCATAGGATCACTCCGTAAGTTGAATTAAACGTTAAAGAGCGCCAGCAAGCATGAAGCTGAAGCGCTAGCTGTGATAAGCATGCATTCTATCAAGGATTTGAGATGGGGTTTTGGAGCAATGCTGCTGTTCGCAGCCGTGTGGAGCATCCTCCTGAGATGCCATACAATCTGCGCCTAATCAGCCTGAGGATTTCTGCTTATCAATCGAGAGGAATGCACCAGGAGTAAAGCAATGAGAACGCTTGATCGAGTTCGTTCAATCACAGCATGTGGGGTCTCCGTCCTGCTCGCTTTCGCCAGCGCCTCGGCGAGTCACGGGGATAACCCGCGGTTCCAGCCTCCGCAAAGTGAATCTGCGAGGGGAACGCCGTTGCACATCTCAACCGCCTCGGCGAGCGCGTCGCTCGGCATCGCAGCCGAAACGTCGAGCAGCGCGCTTGGCGCGCCTGGCACCGTGTTCCGATTCGCGCAGACGCTTGGCGCCACAGGTGAGGCATACATCTCCACCACGACTCACCTGAACTATCCCTTTGGGGTTGATGCGCAAGGAAGCACGGTGTGGATCGGCGAGCTACTCGGCAGGCGCGCCTTGCAATTTGCCAGCAGCGGTACCCCGCAGACCATCGTTGGGCGCGCTGGGCTGGATAACTTCGCTGGCTTCACGATCTGGACGGTGTACGACGTTGCGATTGACGGAAACAGCCACGTCTGGATCGCCGATGGCGACGCGCGCCACGTGCTGAAGCTCGACACCAACGGCAACCTGCTGCAAGAGCTGGGACAAGAGTGGCAGAGTGGCACGGCAAATAATCGCTTCTCCTACCCGAACAGCGTCGCCTTCGACAGCCAAGGCAACATCTACGTGAGCGATGGCGCGCCTTGGTGGGGCGTTGGTCTGGGCAACCACCGCGTGCAGGTGTTCAACAGCAGCGGCGCGCACGTCTTCACGCTCGGCACGACAGGTGTCGCAGGCAATGGCTCACATCAGCTCAACAGCCCCGCTCACATCGCCGTTTACAGCGACACGCTCTACGTGGCTGACCGCGGCAACCACCGCGTGCAAATCTACAACATCGTCTTCTCGCCTGCCTACACGCTGACCTACGTCGCCACGCTGGGCACGGGCGCAGCAGGCAGCGCAAACGGGCAGTTCAATCAGCCCAGCGGCGTGGCGGTGGACAACAACTACATTTACGTGGCTGATCGCAACAACCATCGCGTTCAGGTCTTCAATCGCAGCACGCGCGTATTTGTGACCTCCTTTGGCAGTTATGGCGCAGCGAACGGACAGTTCAACCAGCCCACCGATGTGGCAGTGGATGCGTCTGGCAATCTGTACGTGGCGGACTTCGGCAATGTGCGCGTGCAGCAGTTTCAACCTCTGTCGGGCAGTTGGTCACATGTGCGCAACTATGGGACAACTGGCGTGCCGTATGTGACCGACGGCAACCACTACAACCATCCGCGCGGCGTGGCAGTGGGTGCAGATGGCAGCATCTACATCGCTGAGGAGGCAGGTCGTCGGCTGGTGAAGCTTTCGCCAGATGGCGCGCTGATCTGGGCGACAGTGACGAGCAACCCAGGCGCGCAGGTCCACACGCCCTTTGTGGATGTGGCGGTGGGAGCTGATCGCGTCTATGCCGCCACAGGTTGGAAGAACGAAGTGCACATCTACGACGCTAACGGCGCGCTGAAAGCAGCGTTTGGCGGCTTCGGCAGCGGCGCATATCAATTCAACGACGCAGCAGGCATTGGGGTTTCGCCCAACGGCGATGTTTACGTGGCGGATTGCGGCAACCATCGCGTGCAGGTGTACAAGCCCTCTTTCGCCCACAAAGCGACCATCGGCGGATCGCAGGGCAGTGGCAGCAACCAGTTCAACTGTCCACAGGACGTCGCCATAGACGCCACAGGATTGGTCTATGTCGCAGACGAAGGCAATCACCGCGTGCAAGTGTTCAACAGCAACAACAACTACCAGTACGTGCGCACAGTGGGCATCACCAACACCACCGGTGCGGAGCATGATCGCTTCAGCAACTGGGGACCGCTTCGCCTGGCTGTGGATGCACAAAATCGGCTGTATGTGTCTGACGGCGGCAATCAGCGCGTCCAAGTGTTTGACGCGAACGGCGCCTATTTGACCACCATCGGCGGCAAATGGGGCACGTTAAGCGGACACTTCCGCGCTCCTTTCGGGTTAGCCACAGGCGCAGATGGCTCGCTGTATGTCGCAGATTCCAACCTGCATCGGGTGCAGCGTTTCCTGCTCGGTGTGCCTCCGTGGAAGCAGATCAACCTCAACGGCTTTGGACAGCGCGCTAATGCGCTGGCGGTGTTGACGCCCTTCAGCAACACCCTCTACGCAGGCACCCTCAACGCTGTCACCGGCGCGCAGGTCTGGCGGCTGAATGGCGCCAACTGGACGCCTGTGCTGACCAGCGGCTTTGGCGTGACCTCCAACGTGGGCATCGAGGACCTGGCGGTGTTTAACGATCAGCTCTACGCTGGCACACGGAACAGCGCGAACGGCGCCGAAATCTGGCGCAGCAGCGACGGCGTCGCGTGGATGCAAGTGGTGAGCCAAGGTCTCGGCGACCCGCGCATCGGACGGGTGACCACCCTGGCGTCGTTCAACGGGGCGATGTTCGCTGGCACCTGGAGCCTCACCGACACCTACGGCGCCGAAATTTGGCAGTCCAGCACAGGTGACCCTGGCGCGTGGACGCGCGTCATCACCAACGGCTTCGACGACACGCGCAACGTAGCTGTGATGGCAATGCGCGTCTTCAGCGACGCGCTGTACGTCGGCGTGCGCAGCTATCCAGGCGCCGCACCAGACAAAGACGGCGCGGACCTGTGGCGCTTCGACGGATCGAGCTGGACAAAAGTGATCACAGATGGCTTCACCGGTGCGGAGACGCACGTCATCGCTGCATTAGAGGTGTTCAACGGGGCGCTCTACGCCGGCACGGGCAGATACAACGAGAGCAACCAGACCTACTTGGGCGGTCAGGTGTGGCGATGTTCGCAGACGTGCGAGCTGAGTACAAACTGGAGTTGGGTTACCTCCACACATCTGGCGGAGGTCTCCGCGTTGCAAGCGTTCGGCGGTCATCTCTATCTGCTCGGCTCAAACCCGCAAACGGGTATTGAAGTCTGGCGAACGGATGGCAACACCTGGGAGCAGGTAGGATTCGCTGGGCTGGGCGACAGCAACAACATCGGCACAATAGGCGGAGGCGCGTACGACCATCTGCCCAACCGATTTGCGGTTCATGACAATCGCCTCTACCTCGGCTTGTTCAACGACGCCAACGGTGCAGAAGTGTGGCGGCGCTCCGTGAGCGCGGATTTCGTCGCCACACCTGTCCGCCTTCGACCTGGTCAGACGGTGACGTTCACCAACCTCGCTGCTGGCGACGTGCTCACCGCCACGTGGAACTTTGGCGATGGCTCACCGCTGCTGAGCGACTTGTCCAACACGGTGACGCACACCTACAACGCGCCAGGCATCTACACTGTGACGCTCGCCGTAGATGATGGAGTGGAGCAGGACCTGCGCGCGCGCGTGGCTTACATCCACGTGGCGCACTGGGCACACCTGCCGAGCGTCATGCGCGCCTATAACCCCAACCCGACGGTGATGCTTTACGACGACTTCAACGACCCCGACTTCAACGGCTACTATCATCCGCTCAAGTGGCCTGCGTTGTGGGGTGACACTCCTCTGTTCTCCGTCAAGCAGCTCGGCGGCGCGTTGCAAATCACCAACACGGCAACCACGCCAGCGAACAGGGGGGTGGCGCTGCCGCTTGCGCCCTTCGGGCGCGCGCTGAGTCAGGTGCGCGTCTTCCAGGCGCGCCTGCGGCTGGATAGCGGGACGAGCGGCACAAACGCCTACATCCAGATTGGCAGCGACAACATCGCCGGCAAGGTGTGGTGGGCGCAGTGCAGCCTGGGCGCGTATGGCGGCTCGCCGCCCATGCTCTGGTGCGACGTGACCACGTTCGATGGCACGAACTACACGACGGAGTATGGCGCGCCCTGGCCCGCCTGGCCGAACACGTTGAACTTCGACCAGTGGTATCTCGCGCGCATCACTGTGGATCCGAACACCGCCCAGATTTGCTTCTACCTGGACGGCAACCTGGTAGGCTGCCACGTGCCGAGCAACGCGACAGCGCTGAAGACCGCATCCAACCTGGTGCCGCGCGTCGGCTCGTGGAACAGCAACGCGAACGCCACCGGCGTGCGCAGGATTGATGATGTGGCGATCACGCCGCCCATCCCCTGGTGAGCATCGCCCGCACCTGAAACACGCAAACGCCCGCGGCAGTCACAGTCGCGGGCGTTTGCGCTTGAAAACCCAGGGCGTCGCGCGCTTCAGGGAGTTGCGGCGGCGCTCTTCGGTCGCACCCACTCAGCGACGGCGAGTTGACCCTGGCGGGCGAAGTCAATCGCCTCGCCCAGGATGCGCATCGCCTCCTGAGGCGCGTGGAAGCCCATCGAGTTCTCCGCGTTTACATAGTCCACCCAGAAGCTCGCCTGGCGCTGGAACTCTTGTGCGCGAGCGATAGCACTTTCTGGCGCGCCGTTGGCTTTGGCTGCCTCGATGTCTCGGATCAGGTCCACCAGCGCCTGCGTGGCGCGGTCCATCTGAGCGAAGGTCTTGTCCTGGATCAAATTGACGCGCCGCAAGATTTCCGACTCGCTCTGATTGTGGCAGGTCTGGCAGGCATTGTTAATGTTGAGCATTGGGCTGCGCACGTGATGGTCGCTGATCTTGACGGCGCCGACGCGCTTGTAGGGCATGTGGCAGTCCGCACAGGCGACGCCATTCGCCGCGTGTACGCCCTGACTCCACATCTCAAACTCAGGGTGTTGCGCCTTGAGCGAGGGTGTGTCGGTCAGCTTGTGCTTCCAATCTTTGAAGCCGATTTCCTGGTAGTAGGTGTAGATGTTCTCAATGGTCAAGCCCTTGTGCCAAGGGTAGGTCACCTTCTTCGCGTCTCCGGCGAAGTAGTACTCGACATGGCATTGCGCGCACACCAGCGAGCGCATCTCCTGGCGCGAAGCCATCGTGTTGGGGTCGTATTCTGTTGCGCGGTTGCCTGCGCGCCAGCGCTCGATGCTGGGCAGGTGCGGCACAGGATAGTCTGAGCGCGCCAGCGCGCGGATGCCGTCAATGAACGCCGGCCGGGTCACGCGGATCGCCATGTTTTTGGGATTGTGGCAGTCGTTGCAGGTGATCGGGTGGTCCACCAGCTTGGTGGCTTCTGCGTAGGGCATGGGGTTGATGATCTCGAAGCCGCGATAGATCGCTTCCTCGCGATTCTCTGGCGGCACGCCTGCTTCCACACCCTTTTGGTAATAAGCAGGCAACACAGATGAATGACAATGCAGGCATGCGCCTGGCTGCTTAAATTGCTGGACGCGCTCTGTGTCGCGTTGATCGATCAGCATGTAAGCGTGACCGCGGTCTTCGCGGAAGTCCACGCTAAATGGCATGGCTGCCCAGATGGTGCGCCAGCGGTCGTCCTTGTCCAGCTTTTGGAAAGCCTCACTGCCGCCGTAGCGAGTGCGCTCGGTGTCCACCGTGCGCAGATAAGCATCGTATTGCAAGGGGTAGTTCAGCCCCCACTGCGCTGGGTCATACACGTCCTCGCTGAGCGGCACGACGCGGAAGGCGTCTTGACGCGCTTCGATCTGGCGCTCGTTGATGTTTTGCAGCAGCATCAGCACGCCTACAGTGGCAAGCGCAAGCGCTGCTGCAAGCACCAAATACGCACCTAACGGAATGCTATGTAATGAGAATCGCCTCATGTCTCATCTCCTGAAAGGTGAAGCGGTTTGTGTCTCTCATTTGCCAGCATGTCCCGCGCTGCGGTGACAGGTGATGCAGTTCACCGGCGAGCTTGGCTGCACGAGATGTTCTGGCAGTTGGCTCACCATCTGTCGGTGACAGTCCTGGCAGTTGTGCAGAACGATGCGCGCGCTGGCTTCCCTCATGCGGATTGGCTCATGCCAGTCCTGAAACGTGAACGCGCGAGAGTGGTGGTAGCCGTTTTCGAGTTTCGTAGCATATTTGCCGACCAGGTTGTGCGGCGTGTGACAGTCGTTGCATGTGGCTACGTTGCGGTGGCTTGATTTTTGCCAGCTCGCCAGTTGTTCGCGCATCACGTGACAATTTGCGCAGGCGTTGGGATCGTCGGAGAGATACGATGCGCCACGCGCGTAGTAGAACGTGTACCCTCCCACGCCCACGAACAACCCCGACAGGGCGAATATCAGCGCGACCAGTGCGCTCTGGATGCTGCCGCTCATCTTGAGACATCATTTTGCGCTCAGATGAGCAAACGGTGAATCGAAGGTGTGCCAGCAACCTGGCTAGCCAGTTGGCTAGTTTTTTGCTGCAAGCAGCCGCGTTGCCCTTCAGCCTGGCGTCTTGCAAGACGCGAAATTTGCCTGCTGACTGCGGTTGCCTTTCCAGCAACTCACACTAAAATCAGAGCGTGAGATGCTACGTGGGCACCTCACGCGCATAACAACGCATCCTTGAAAGGAGAAACGTAAGACCATGAACAAGCGTGTTTTGTCTCTCTGGGCTTCAGCGGCTGCGGCGACAGCGCTGTTAGCGGCTTGCGCTGCGCCCGCGCAGCCTGCTCAGCCAGTCGCACCGGCGCAACCCGCACAACCCACTCAACCAGCCGCACCTGCTGAACCCGTGCAACCTGCTCAGCCAGCCGCACCCGCGCAACCTGCGCGCAAGATCAAGGTGGGCTTGGTGACAGATGTCGGCTCGTTGGACGACCGCAGCTTCAACGCCAGCGCGTGGGAGGGCGTGCAGCGCGCTGTGAAAGATTTCGGCGTGGAGGCGAAGGCGATTGAGTCCAAGCAGCCCACCGATTACATCAAGAACATCCAGACGTTTGTCAACGAGGACTATGACTTGATCATCACAGTGGGCTTCCTGATGGGCGACGACACGCGCAAGGCGGCAGAGCAGTTCCCCAATCAAAAGTTCGCTATCGTGGACGTGGGCTACTTTGACGAGAACGCGCCGAAAAACGTGATGGGCTTGCTCTTCGCCGAAGACCAGTCGGGCTTCCTGGCTGGCGTGGTGGCAGGCTTGATGACGAAGAGCAACGTGATCGGCGGCGTGTACGGCTTGGCGATCCCGCCCGTGTGCCGCTTCCGCAAGGGTTACGAGGCTGGCGTGCGCTTCGTCAACCCGAACGCGCGCATCCTGGGCGTGTATCAGGGTCCAGCGGATGGCACGCCGTTTAACAACCCGCAGTGGGGCGCTGCTCGTGCGCGCGATCAGATGAACGAGGGCGCTGACGTGATCTTCAGCGCCGGCGGCACCACGGGCAACGGCGGCTTGGAGGAGATCGCCAAGTCGCAGGGCGTGCTGGGCATCGGCGTGGATCAGGACCAGTACTTCACGCTCTCCGAGAGCGTGCAGAAGATCCTGCTCACCAGCGCGATGAAGCGCGTGGATCAGTCCACCTACCTGGCGATCAAGAGCGTGGTGGACGGCACCTTTGAGGGCGGCAATCGCGTCTTTGACATCACAAACGACGGCATCGGCTTGGCGCCGTTCCACGAGCTGGAAGATCAGGTGCCCGACTCGGTTCGTCAGAAAGTGCAAGAGGTGATCCAGGGCTTGAAGGACGGCAGCATCAAGACCGGGCTTGAAGGTGTGACGGATCCCTGCGCTGACTAGCGCGAAGGACGCCCTCACAAATTCGTTGGAATGATTCCGCGTGTAACATCGAGGGTGCAGCAGCGAGCGCTGCACCCTCGACTTTTCCGCACGAAGTTGACCACCACACGACAAGGTGCGCTCGCCTCTGCACAATGTGACTATGACCACAGCCTCAGAAATCGTGCTCGAGATGCGCGGCATCACCAAGCGCTTTCCCGGCGTGCTGGCGAACGACCACATCAACCTGGATTTGCGCAAAGGTGAAATTCACGCCCTGCTGGGCGAGAACGGCGCGGGCAAGTCCACGCTGATGAACATCCTGTACGGCTTGTACCAGCCCGACGCCGGCGAAATTTGGCTGCACGGACAGCGCGTGGCAATTCATAGCCCAAAAGACGCCATCGCGCTGGGCATCGGCATGGTGCATCAGCACTTCATGCTCGTGCCCACGCTCACGGTGACCGAGAACATCATCCTCGGCATGGAGACGCGCCGCGGCTTGTTGCTGGACGAGCAGACGCCTCAACAACGCATCCGCCAAATCTCGCGCGACTACGGCTTGGAGATTGACCCCACAGCGTATGTAAAAGACCTGCCAGTGGGCATTCAGCAGCGCGTCGAGATCATTAAGGCGTTGTATCGCAACGCGCGCGTGCTGGTGCTGGACGAGCCAACCGCTGTGCTCACCCCACTGGAAGTGGAGAGCCTCTTCAGCACACTGCGCGCGCTGGTCAGGCAGGGTGTTTCGGTCATCTTCATCTCGCATAAGCTGAAAGAAGTGAAAGCCATCGCCGACCGCATCACGGTGCTGCGGCAGGGGCGCGTGGTCGGCTCGACCACGCCAGCGGAGGCGGACGAGGCGCGCCTGGCTTCGATGATGGTGGGCAGATCTGTCATCCTCAAGGTGGACAAATCGCCAGCGCAGCCTGGCTCGGTGGTGCTTTCCGTGCGCGACCTGAAAGCGATGAGCGACCGGCGCGCTATGGCGCTGCAAGGTGTGTCGTTCAATGTGCGGGCGGGAGAGATCGTCGGCATCGCTGGCGTGGAGGGCAATGGGCAGACTGAGCTGGTGGAGGTGATCACGGGCTTGCGCCAGCCGCTCGCTGGGCAGGTGCGGTTGTGTGGCGAGTTGTTGCCGGCTTTGTCGCCGCGCGCGGCAATTGATCGTGGCATGTCGCATATCCCGGAGGATCGTTACAAGTACGGCATGGTGGCAGCTTATTCGCTGGCGATCAACCTGGTGCTCTCGGTATTTCATCGCCCGCCTTTTACACGCCGCGGGCTTTTGCAGCGTCGCGCTATCAGCGCCAACGCCGAACGGCTGATCCAGGAGTTTGACATTCGCGCGCCTCACGCTGAGACGCCAATGGGCAAGCTCTCTGGTGGCAATCAGCAAAAAGCGGTGGTGGCGCGCGAGTTCTCGCGCCCGATGAAGTTGTTGGTGGCTGCGCAACCCACGCGCGGCGTGGACGTCGGCTCGATTGAGTTCATCCACAAGCGCATCGTGCAAGCGCGCGACGCGGGCGCAGCGGTCCTGCTCGTCTCGGCGGAGCTGGATGAAATCATGTCGCTGAGCGACCGCATCCTGGTGATGTTCGGCGGGCGCATCGTCGGCGAGCGCGATGGACGTGAGGCGCGCCGCGAAGACATCGGTTTACTCATGATGGGGAAGGTATGAGCAGCGCAACTGTGCAAGAACAAAAACCAGCCGCCCCCGCCTTTTCCTGGCAGCGGGTGTGGTCTGGCGCATGGCCCGCCGTGGCTTCGGTGGTGCTGGCGCTAGTGATCGCTGGCGTGGTGATTGTGATCACAGGTTCGGACCCGCTTGCCGCGTATCGCGCGCTGCTGGAGGGCGCATTTTTGCGCGCTGGCACCGCCACGCGCCCCACTGCGTTTTTTGAGACGCTGGTTTCCGCCACACCCTATCTGGTGCTGGCGATGGGCATCTCGCTGGGCTTTGCAGCAGGGCTGTTCAACATCGGCGCAGAAGGGCAACTGTACATGGGTGCGCTCGCCAGCGTGATCGTTGGCTTCGCCGTGCAGGGCTTGCCGTGGTTCATTCATCTGCCGCTGGCGATTGCCGCGGGCATGATCGCCGGTTCGTTATGGGCGGGCATCGCAGGCTGGCTGAAGGCGACCCGCGACGCGCCGGAAGTCGTCGTCACCATCATGCTGAACTACATCGCCTACGCAGTGGTGAACTACATGGTCAACGGACCGATCCGCCATACGGGCACGGCTCCGCGCACGCCGGACATTCAGCTCAGCGCGGTGCTGCCAGCGCTGCTGCCTGCGCCAGAGCGCATCCATTGGGGTTTGATTCTGGCGCTCGTGTGCGTGATGGGCTACTATTTCCTGCTGTATCGCTCGCCGCTAGGTTTGCGCATTCGGCTGGTGGGCGCGAACCGCCAGGCGGCGCGCTATGCTGGCATCAATGTGAACAGCACTTATCTGATCACCATGCTGCTCAGCGGCGCGCTGTGCGGCTTGGCGGGCGCGATTGAAGTGCTGGCGCTGTACCGCTATTTGCCCACCGAGTTCACCACTGGCTACGGCTTCGACAGCATCGCCGTGGCGCTGTTGGGCCAGGGTCACCCCATCGGGATCATGCTGGCGGCGCTGCTGTTTGGCGCGTTGGCGAACGGCGCTGGCTACATGCAGTTCAGCTCTGGCGTCTCGAATTACATCATCGCGGTGATGCAGGCGTTCATCATTGTGTTCGTCGCCGCGCCGGGCATCGTGCGCGATCTGTTCCGTTGGGCGCGCCCACGCCGTTCCGCAGGCGCTGTGGAGGAATGAGACATGGACATCTTCACCGACGTGCTGTTGCGCATAGACTACCTCTTCTTGCTGGCGACGGCGCTGCGCGCGGCTACGCCGATTGCCTTCGCCGCGTTGGGCGGTATCTTCTCGGAGCGAGCAGGTGTGATCAACATCGGCTTAGAGGGCATGATGCTCACCAGCGCCTACGTGTGTTACAGGGTGGCAGTGTGGGCAGCGTCGCCGTGGGTGGGGCTGTTGGCGGGCGTGGCGTCGGCGGTGCTGATCGCAGCCTTGCACGGCGTCTTCTCCATCCGCTACCAGACCAACCAAGTGGTGAGCGGCACTGTGGTGAACATCTTCGCTGCTGGCATCACGGGCTTCCTGTTCCGCGCGCTCGGCGCGCAAGAGTCGGCGCCATACCTACCGAATGTGTCCAACCCCACCTTGAAGTCCGTACCTGTGATCGGCACGCTGCTGTTTGACCAGCCGCTGCTCATGTGGGTGATGCTGGCTTCGGTGGCGATTGCGTCTGTGGTGCTCTTCCGCACGACATGGGGGCTGCGCATGCGCGCTGTGGGCGAGTTGCCGCGCGCTGCTGACACTGCTGGCATCCCAGTCAATCGAACGCGCTATCTGAATGTGCTGATCAGCGGCGCGCTGGCGGGCATGGGCGGGGCGTTTTTTACGCTGCACACTGTCTCCAGCTTCACACCGCTCATGACCAGCGGGCAGGGCTTCATCGGTCTTGCTGCGATGATCTTCGGCAACTGGAACCCTGTCCCCGCGTTTCTCGCCACGTTGTTGTTCACGCTGCCACAAGCGCTGGCAGGTCAATTGCAGATGTTTGCTGTGCCCTTGCCTTATCAGTTGCTATCCACGTTGCCCTACGTGCTCACGATCGTGACGCTGGCAGGCGTGGTGCGGCGCAGCACCCCGCCTAGCGCGCTGGGCATCCCCTACGTGAAGTGAGGCGTTTCTCACTATGCGCGTGGCGCTGATCAGTATGCACACCTCGCCGCTGGCGACGCTCGGCGGCAAGGACACCGGCGGGATGAACGTCTTCGTTCGGGAGATCGCGCGCGAGCTAGGTCGGCGCGGCATCGCCGCCGATGTATTCACCCGCAGCCAGGGCGACTGGTCGCTGCGTGTGGACCCGCGGCTCGGCGCCAACGTGCGTGTGATTCACGTGACCGCTGGTCCTGAGGCGCCACTCCCCAAGCAGGCGCTTTACCCGCACGTGCCAGAGTTCACCCGCTGGACCTGCCAATTTGCCGAAGAACAAGGCGCGCGCTACGACGTGATCCACGCGCACTACTGGCTCTCTGGATTGGTGGGCGAGGCGTTGCGCGCCTGTTGGGGTGCGCCGCTGGTGATGACGTTTCACACGCTGGCGGCGCTCAAGAACCTGGTCGCCGACCGAGACCAGGACATGGAGAGCGAGCTGCGCTTACGCAGCGAGTGTCACCTGTGCGAGACGGCGAACCTGATCACAGCCAACACGCACGTCGAGAAGACACAACTCGTGCGTTTTTACGGCGCAGGGTCCTCGCGCATTCGCATTGTGCCGCCCGGCGTGGACCTGGCGCGCTTTCAGCCCATCGAACAGAGCTATGCTAAGTCGGTGATCGGTGTGCGGGCTGATCTGCGCGTCATCCTCTTCACGGGTCGCATCGAGCGCCTGAAAGGCGTAGACACGTTGCTGCGCGCGGTCGCCCTGCTGCGCGAGCGTCGGCAAGATTGGGACTGGGGGCATATCGTGGTGCTGATCATCGGTGGCGATCCCAGCGAGCGCGGGCTGCTGGAAAACCGCGAGATGGCGCGCCTGCACGCCCTGCGCGACGCGCTCGGCTTGCAAGCGCACGTTCACTTCCTCGGCGCCCGCGATCAGGACGCGCTGCCGTTTTACTACGCTGCTGCCGAGATGCTGGTGATGCCTTCGCACTACGAATCCTTCGGCATGGTGGCGCTGGAGGCGATGGCGTGCGGCACGCCTGTGGTGGCTTCCGATGTGGGTGGGCTGAGTGTGCTGGTGCAGCACAACAAAACCGGCTTGCGCGTGAAAGTGAACGACCCCGCCGACTTGGCTCAGGCTATTGCTGCCCTGATGGATGATTCCGCGCGCCGCCGCCGCATGGGGCACCGCGCCGCGTGCTATGCCGAGAACTACACCTGGCAGAAGGTGTGCGACCGCCTGCTGGAGGTCTACGACGAGGCGCGCCAGCGCCACCAACGAAGCAGCGCGATGCCAGCGCGCTGAGCAACTCAAGCCAAGCCCAACCGGCGCGCCATCACCGCTGCGCGCGAGCTGAGATTCGCGAGCAGGCTGCTGTAGTGCGGCACCAGCTCTGCTTCGCGCAGCGCCGCTACGAAGTCCTGTGGCGAGTTATAGGCGCGTATGCGCGTGCGGCTGATGCCCAACTCCGCCAGGCTGTGCGCATCGCTGCAACAGATGCGCGGCAGGTGAAACTCGCGCGCCAGCGCGTCGGCTTCGTCGTTGTAGTGCGGCTCGCGGATGCGCGCGTTGAACGACTCGATGAAGTCGAACTGACTGGCGAAGCGAATCAAGTTCTCATAGCCGATCCCCTTGCGGCGAGGGTCGAGCGGGTGAGAAGGTCCGCAGATGCCTCCCTGGTCGTGCACACGTGCGATGGCTTCTTCCAGCGGCAAATCGGGCGGGATCAGCTCCTCGATGAAATAGCAGAGCAGTTCGCCCTCCTGTGTCATGGCTTCCTCGCCGACGATGATCAAGTCGGGCGCCATCTCGTAGGCGCGCAGCGCTCCCTCGATCTCGCTGTGGTCGGTGATCGCCAGGCGCTGTAGTCCAATCGCGCGGGCGTGTGCGATGAGGTCAGGGAGCTTCACCAGACTATCGGGGGAATAGCAGGTGTGGCAGTGCAGCTCAACATCGAGCAGTTCGGTGGACATCACAAGGCGCTATTGTAGGGCTGCTGCGGAAGTCGGGGTGAAGTCTGAGATGAGCGACGGGAGATCTATAACTGATGCAGCGCCTGTCAGTGCCTGCAACTCTCTGCTTGCGTGAGTGTTGTAATCACGCAGAGGAGGTGAGAAGGGTGTTCTTGCTCTTGCACATCCTCTGGCGTTTTTTGAGTAGCAGCGTCATATTCGCGTTGGGGATGAGCGTCCTGTGCGGCGGTCCTTCAACCTTGATCTAGACACTGTTTGCAAACGATAAGTTGCAAGTGCTCGTAGAGGTAATCACTGAACTGGGTCCGATATTCCCCCAAATGGGAGCAGCGTTCGAGGCATTGCTGACCCTTGCTGAGGACGTCTTGGGCAAATTCAAAGATCCAGCCGCACTCCGTCCGACCCAGACCACCACGCTCACCGTGAATGTGTCTCCTGCGGACGTGCTCGAAGTGTGCAAAGATGCGTTGCTGAAGCTGTCAGCACGCATCAAACGGTGTGGTGACGACTGCGTGGTGGGCATTACGGGAGCAAGCTTGCGCTCGTGGGGTGAGGAACTCCACATTCAGGTGAGTGCCCTCTCAGGCGACAGCAGCCAGGTCAGGATCATCAGTCGCCCCCGAATCAAGGTGACCCTGCTTGATTACGGCAAAAAATTACCAGAACGTCGAAACCATAATCTCCTTGCTTCGCCAGGCGTTGTCCCAGGTTGTGCAGGTGACAGATGCTGTGCGGTAAAACCGCAACCACGCCCTTCGACCTGGCGGTAATCGCTGAGGCTAAAATAACGTCAGTTCTGTTTAAGCGGCTGGCAAAGCCAGGCGCAGATTCAGACCCAGCGAGGGCTTGGTCGGACGATGACAATAGGCGATCAAACCGCACACCAGGTTGACCAGGAAGTTGACAGGGCTGCGATGGCGCGTATGTTCGATCTGCGAGATGTTCTTCAGTTGGT
>FWWL01000859.1_pt1 | contig 79624 bp, 81 predicted proteins | sample 2228331 | NCBI WGS metagenome assembly FWWL01 (sample SAMEA103939775, study PRJEB20133) | metagenome | reverse complement strand
GGCCCGGCAGAGCCGGCGCGGCGCGCGGCGGCATCGGGCCGACAGGCGCGCCGGCGCTGGCATAGACGGCGGGCTCCACGGCGCGCGCGCTGGACTTGCGGGTCGAACCATCGCTGATCCGCGTCAACCGGAACAGGCGCTGCGCCCCATCGACCGGCAGCGACACGACATCGCCGGGCTCGAGATCGATGCGGCGCGGGGAGAGCTCGAACTCGGCGGTCTCGCGGCCGGACCAGACCTCCTGCAGGCGCTGGTCGGCGAGGCGCTGCCCTTCCGCGACGCGGGTGACGATCGCGGTCTCGACAGCACTTTCGCGCCGGGCCGCCCCGGCGAGCCGGCGCGATGAGGCGGCGGCCCGGCGATAGGCCGCGTCGCCGTCGCTGAAACCCAGCCGCAATTCGCGGGGCAGTTCGGATTCCTGCGCGCGGCGGAGTTGATAGGGGCTGCCGTCGCGGCCCGGCAAACAGTCGTCGCTGCCGAGCACGCGCGCGACCTTGCCGCCGCGTCCGCGAAAGACGAGCCGGCCGCCGCTCATGATGGCGTCGAAGCCGAAGGTCTGCGCCAGCGGCTCCAGCGCCTGCCGCGCCGACATCGGCCGGTCGAGCACATAGCCGTCGACGAAGCCGTCGACCACGATCTCGTCGGCGGCGGGCACACCGAGATCCGCCAGCACCGCCCTGATCAGCCGGTCGACCGGCGCGCCCTCGATGCGGCCGTTGATCCAGTGCCCGGTCTGCCAGTTCGCGCCATCGGCCCAGGCCTCCGTCACCTCCGGAAAGGCCGGGAACGGCCGCGCATCCCAGCTCCAGACGAAGACGCAGGCCGGATCGACCATGCGCAGGCCACTCGTCGGATGCACCGGATTGCGGCTCGCCTCGAAGCCCGGCAGCGCCGGATCGAAGCCCGACAGGATCGCCTCCAGCGCGCGGTGCTGAACGAGGTCGTCACGCGCGCCGCTGGAGAAGTAAGGCCGGCCGCTATCGGCCGATTTCGGATCGGGGAAAAAGCTCGGCCCGTTGCCGCCCTTGTCGATGGCGGGCACGCCGATCTCCGTCAGCCAGATCGGCTTGGAGCCCGGCACATAGGCCGTCGCCGTCGTTTCCACGCCGGCGCTGCGCGCAACATGCGGCTGGCTCCACCAGTTCCAGAGATCCTTGGGCCGGAAGACCCATGGCTTGCCGTAGGCGCCGTCGGTGATCGGCAGGCGCTGCTGCGCCTCGCGCCAGCCGGGTCCGGCATAATACCAGTCATAGGCCTCGCCGGAGTTCAGGCGGCTGCGCAGATAGGCCACATCGCTCGGCCCGCGCGCGATCGCCAAGTCGGCATGGCTGCTCGAATCGCGCCAGTCCGAAAGCGGCGCATAGAAGTCGATACTGATCGCGTCGATGGCCGGCGAGGCCCAGAGCGGATCGAGCGGGAACGAAATCTCCTGCCCGCCATTGCGGACATGCGCGCCGTATTCGGTCCAGTCCGCGTCGTAGGTCAGCTTAGCGCCCGGCAACATGGTCTCGACGTCGCCGGCGAGCGACACCAGCCCGTCCACCATCGGGTAGCCCGCCGCCCCGCGCACCCGCGTCAGCCCGACCAGCTCCGAGCCGAGCACGAAGCCATGGACGCCGCCGGCAGCCTGCGCCAGCGCAGCGCAATGCATCACGAGGCGGCGATAGCTCCACTCGTCGGGCTTGGCGCAGATGACCTGCTCTCCGACCAGGCCCATGTCGGCGGACGTGATTGTGCCGAGAAACGCCGCGACCTGCGCCTCGGCCGCGCCGGTGCCGTCCACGCTGCCTGCGCTTTCGGGCGCGGGATCGCAGGTGATGCGCCCGCGCCAGGGATAGCGCGGCTGGCCGGCAGCGCCCGAGACGGGGTCGGGCAATGCGTTGTCGGCGGGGATGTCCATCATCACGAAGGGGTAGAGCACGACCTCCAGCCCCAGCACGTCGCGCAAGTGGCGGATCAGCGCGATGACGCTCTCGTCGGACGGCGTGCCGCCGAAGGCGGGTCTGCCCTCGATCTGGCTGACCGCGCGCGCCACCGGCCGCGTCAGGCCGGCGACCGACCATTCGGCTCCGATGGTGGGCTTCAGCGGTATCTCGACGCGCGGCGCGATCGTGCAGGCGCCGGCGCGCAGATCGTCGCCGAACCACGAGATCACCACCGCGACCCGGCGCAGGTTCGGGCAGAGCGCCTTGAGATGGAACAGCGCCGTTTCGGCGTCGGACGGGCCGAAAAGCTGATGGCGGGTCAGGTTCTCGGTCGCGCCAGGTTCGGGCTCGTGGCTGACGAGCCGCGTCTCGTAGACGAATTCGCCTGCTCCAGGGATCAGCGTGACGGCCCGCACCATGTTGCCGAGCCCATCGACCGCCCGCACCACCTCGAAGGAGAATTGCGGCACGCGGTTGCCGTAATCGGCCAGCGGAAAGCGCTCGAACACGACATAGGCCGTGTCGCGATAGGCCGGCGCTTCACCCGCCTCCTTGGCCGCGATGAGCGGATCGAGTTCCTCATTTCCGTAGCCGGCCCAAACGCGCATCGTCACGGTCGAGACGTCGAGCTCGCGCCCGTCGACCCAGACGCGCCGCACGAAGGCGATCGGCCCCTCGCACAGCCCGACCGCGAGATTGGCGAAATAGCTGTAGGTCGTCTCGGTCGTCTTCTGGCCGCCCATGCTCTTGCCGCCGCCCTTGGCGCGGCTCTTCGCGACGTTGACCTGCTCCTCGAATCGCGTCGCCCAGATCAATTGCCCGCCGACCCGTGCGCGGCCGTAGACGCGCGGGATCGCCGCCCCTTCGGTCGAGGCGAGGCCCTCCGTCTCTTTCAGGCGCGGCCCCTCGATCGCCTTGCCGCCGCCGCTGTTGAGCAGCGCCTGGTCGATCTGCGCCCCGGCGAGGCCGCCGATGGCCTGCCCGAGTATGGCGCCGAAAGGTCCGCCCTGAGCCGTGCCGAGCGCAGCCCCTGCGACCTGTAGAACGAGCGTGCTCATCGGTCGGCGACCTCCGGAAACGAAAAGGCGTGGCTGAGATGCCGCCGCCACCACGGCGTCAGCGCGACTTCGGCGACGCAGGCCCCGTCATGGGCGTGGATGATGCGGTCGGGCGCGCTGAGGATCGCGCAATGCTTGGCCGGCAGATGAGCGCGCCAGCAGAACAGCAGCACGTCGCCGGGACGTCTTTCGTCGAGCGAAACAGGCCGCAGATGGCGCAACGCCGCCGCCGCGAGGCTGTCATCGCCCTGACTCTCGGCCCAGAGCGGCGAATAGGCCGGCACGGGCTCCGGTTCCTCGCCCAGCAGGTCGCGCCAGATCCCGCGCACCAGCCCGAGACAATCGCAGCCGACGCCGCGCAGCGAAGCCTGATGGTGATAGGGCGTGCCGAGCCAGTGGTTGGCCGCCGCGACGATCTCGGCGCGCGTGATCGCCGGCCCGCTCATCGGAACAGACTCCCGCCATCGAGCGCGCCATCGCCCGGCCCGACGCCCCCGATGATGAAATCGTTCCCGGGCATGTGCGGAAAACCGCGGAAGTTGATTCCATTTCCGAACTTTGTGCGGCAGGTCGAGAAGCTCTTGTCGCAGCCCGCCGTAACCTGAAGGGCGTCGCCTGCCATGATCGGCGCAGGCGGGGCCTGCCAGAGCTGGAGCGTGCCCAGGCCGTCGGCGGCATGGCGCTTCACTTCGGTGACTAAGCCGACATTGCCGCCGCCGGTGAAGACCAGCCGGCCGCCGGTGAAATGCGCGTCGGGAAAGGCGGCCAGCGCCGGCGCGCTCAGCAAGAGGCGGCCATCGGTTGTGGAAACGGTTCCCGCCACCGGCGTCAGCGTCACGCCGCAGCGGGCGTCGCCGAGGTCGGCGGAGCAAGCGCGGGTGTAGAGCCGGCCGCGCTCCTCGTCGAAGGCTTTCGCCAGCCCCCTGACCTCGGCGGTGAAAGCGTGATCGCCACGCCTAATCTCGCCGACGAAGCCGGTCTCGAGCAAAAGCCGTTGCGAGACGTCGGCCCAGTTCACGAGCCAGATCGAGACGCGGGCGTCGTCATAGAGCCCACGCGCCAGATCGGCCTCGTTGAGACCCACGGCCGCGAAAGCGCCAGACACCTCGCCCCCGCCGACCGCGAAGCCGAGCTCGGCCTCGCCTTCGGCGGCTTCCAGCCCGGTCGTCTCCTGGAAGGTGACGCCGTCGAAGGCGAGCGGCCGGTCATGGTCGGTGAAGCCGAGCACGAGCCCGTCGCGGCGGGTTAGGCTCCAGCAGCGGCAGAGCGTCGTCGCGGCCCGCGCGAGATGGGCCGCGAGACCGGCAGGAATGTCGCGCATGGAAACTCCTTCAGGCAATGATCTCGACGACGGGGATGCGCGGGATCTCGCCAGCGTCGAAGGCCGAGAGATCGACCTCGATCGCGTCGATGTCAAAGCGCACCGGCACGTCGAACAGGAAGCCCGCCGTGACCAGGCTGCCGGGCGGCGGGATATGGCCGGGCGCGAAGGTGACGATGCCTGTCGCGGCGCTGGTCGATGCGTGAGAGGGCTGCGGCTGGAGCACACCGTCGACCGCGACCTTCACCTCGCCATGCCATGGCTTTGTGATCGCGCGTCGATAGGTGGCGATGCCGGTTCCGTAGTCCTTGGCGAGCTGGAAGGTCGCGTTGACGCCGTCGCCGACGCCGAGCGTCTGGTCGAGCGCGGTCGGCGTCTGCGAGGGCGAACAGCTCTTCCAGTCGAGCTGGTCGCGCCATCTGAAGCCATGGAGCCGGCCGCGCCTTTCCTCGAAGAAGGCGACGATGGCGCTCAGCGCATCCAGCGTACGCACGCCAACGCCAGCGTCGTAGCGCCGGCGCGAATGGGCCCAGCGAGTGTTGCGGACCTCGCGCCCGGACGCCAGCGTGACGACCTGCGTCAATCGTTCCGGGCCTCCGCGCGCCCCGCGCGAAATGTCGAGCGGGAAGCGGATATCGTGAAAATCGGTCATCGCCCTGCCCTTCCGCCGCTCACAGAGCCCGGCTGCCGCGCGTCACGGCGCGCGCGATCGCGGCCGAGACCTGCGCCTCCGAGCGGCGGAAGCTGTCGGCGTCGGGTGTCGAGACCTGGACGGTGACGTTCATCGGCCGGCCAGCGGCGCCGCCTCCCGCGCTGACGCCGAGCTTACCGTCCGGCCCGCGCGATAGCGGCAGGATCGCCTCCGCGCCGGCCTCCCCCATCAGCCCGAGCCCGCGCCCGAGCGGAAAATAGGAGGGCTGCGCGATCACCCCGCCATCTGCGAAGGGCGCGACCGAAATGTTTCCGGCAGCCTTGCCGAGCCCCGACAGCCCGGTCAGGTTGGTGAGCCCGCCGGTGAACAGCCCCGTCAGGCTCTTCACGCCGGTCGTCAGCAAGCTCGACAGGCCGCTGGTCAGCGGCTGCAGAGCCGTCTTGAGCAAGCCCTGTGTGATCGACTTGCCGACGCTGCGCAGCACATCCTCGAAGCGCTTGCCCTCGACGATGCCTTTGGCGAAGGCGTTGCTGATCGATTTGCCGAAGCCGTCCGCCGATCGGCTCAGGCTTTTCGTCAGCCTGTTCATCGCGCGCAGGTCTGAAACACGAGAGGAGGAGCCCGAGCTACCGGCGAAATCGCCATCACCCATGCTGAAATCGTCGTCGGCCATGATGATCGAAGCTCCTGATTATGCAGGTCGGGGTGGCATCATGCGTCCGGAAAAGCCGCCATCAGCCGCGCCAACGTCTCGCGGGCCGGCGCACCATCTGGCGAAGCGCGCTCATGCGCCCGCAGCGCCGCGGCGATCTCGCGCGGCGTCGCGGCCCAGAAGGCGTCGGGCGGCCAGCGCAGGCGGCCGAGGCCGAATGCCATGACGTCGCGCCAGGGAAAGGGTTGCGCCGCCGGAGAGGTCAGTCCGCCGGCGGCTGCGGAGGGCGCGTGGCTTGCCCGCTTTCGCCTGGTTCGCCGAATGTCGCGTCGAGCAGCCCGATTGCGGCCTGGATCGCGCCGTTGAGCCCGCCATCGAAGGCTAGCCCCGCGACCTGGATGTCACTGAGGCTGCCACCGGCCCCGCGTAACCCTGCACCGAGAATGCGCGTGATGTCCTGCGCCGAAAGCCTGCCGCCGACGAAGCGCTCGCCCAGCGCCGGCAGGCTGTCGACGGAGAAGGCCTGCTCCAGTTCGGCGAGCGCACCCAGCGTGAGGCGCATCGGCAGCGCCTCGCCCTCGACGATCAGGGTCGTTTCGCCGCGATAGCGGTTGCTCATGGCCTTCTCCTCAAAGCACGCTGACGCTGAGCGCACCCGCCGAATCCAGCGATAGCTCGAAGGTCACCTCGGCGGCATGGTCGCCGCGATATTCGAGGCTGGTGATCTGGAACGGCCCCGTGATCGTGACGAAATCGGGCACGATCACCAGCCAATCGCGGATCACGCCGTCGAAGAAGATCTGCCGCAGCAGTGCATCGGACGCCTCGTCCTTGAAGACGCCCGCCCCGCTGATGCTGGCGCGGCGCGCGCCGGCCCCGGCCAGCAATTCGCGCCAGCGCCCTGCGGACTCAGCGTGGGTCACGTCGACGCTCTCGGCGTTGAACGCGATCTGGCGGGCACGCAGCCCCGCGACGGTGACGAAGGTCCCGCCCGCATCCGCCGCCTTGAGCAGCAGATCCTTGCCCTTCTGTGCCGACATCCGGCCTCTCCTTCGATGATGTGGAAATGGATCAGAGCGTCTCGGTCACGGCCCGGAGCCGGACGGTGACGAAGGGCAGCCCGGTCTTCGGATCGCGGCCGAGCCGGCTCGCCTGCCAGCGCAGATTGATCAGCCGGTGGCCGGACAGGGACAGTTCGGCCTCGTCTAGCGCGGCGGCGACGCAAGCGGCCGCCTGCAGGGCCTGCTTGGCCGAGGCGCTCTCGCCGGCCCAGACGAGGAGCGAGACTTCCTGCTCGCAGCCCTTGTCGCTGCCGGTCGACCAGTCGCGCGCATCGGCCTCGCCATGGACGACATAGACGCCCTGCGCGGCGCGCGGCGCCTCGTCATGGACGCGGCCCGCGCCGATCAGCGCGGTCAGCGCAGCATCCGCGACGAGCCGCGCCTGAGTGGCCGCACGAAGCGCCAGGATCGCGTCGCTCATGGCGAAATCTCCTCGACCAGGCAGACCAGCCGTCGCCGCCCGCCATCGGGATCGGCCACGGCGCGGATGTCGTAGAGACGCGTGCCGTCGCGGAGCCGCTGGCCAGTATCGACGCCAGTTCGCCAGCGCAGCGTGATGCGGTGCGTCGCCACCTGCTCGGGTCGGCCCATGCGCCAGCGCTCGCCGCCGCCGAGCCATTCGATCCGGCCCCAGACGGCGGCCAGGATCTCGAAGGTTTGCGTCGCGCCGCCCAGACCGTCCGGCGTCGCCACCGGCCCTTCCAGCACGAGCCTGCGGCGCAGCACACCGACCGGGGCATTCCCGTCTCCAGAACCGGCCATGGCGTCACAGCCTCATGCGGCGGAACGGCGCGACCAGCGCCATGATCTCGGCCGGCAGCGCCGCCGCATCGCGTCCGACGACATCGCCGCGCTCCTCGAACCAGCGAGCGGCGAGCCTGAGCACAGCCTGGCGCAGCAGGGCCGGCACGGCGGCCGCCGTGTCGCCATAGCCGGCGACGACGTCGATCTCGATCGCGCCACGTGTCCGGCCGATCGGCGGGACAGCCGCGACGAGCTTGATCACCGGGGGATCGGCGCTGCCATGGAGTAAGAGTGCGCCTGTCGCGACGCTTTGGGCCACGCCTTGCGCGTCATAGACGCGGGCGGCCTTGATCGAGCGAACGGGCGACAGAGGCAGGAGGATCTCGCCGCTATCGGGCCAGCGGTCGATCACGATCCGCCAATCCTGGTCGATCAGCATGCGGCCGGACGCGGCCTCGATCATAAGCCGTGCGGCCGTGATCAACGTGCCGAGCAGCCCGTCCTCCTCGTCCTGGTCGAGCCGCAGGAACAGACGGGCGTCGGGCAGCGAGACCGGCTCGGCCACGGGTGGGGTCAGCGCGATGGGCGTCATGGATCGCTCCGATTGCGGGTTCAACTCTGGGCGGCGACGCGCTATCCAGCGGCTCCCGTCGCGAGGAGCGCGTGATGCACATCGGATGTCGGTCTCGAATCTCGGTCGCTGCGCTGGCGCTCGCCGGCGCTTTCGCGACGCAGCCGGCCGACGCCGTCGTCGGCGGGCGCGAAGGCGGCCCGGCCGCGGCCTCGACGCTGATGGTCCTGAACGCGCGCGGCGGCGTCTGCACCGGCATCGTCCTGTCGCCGCGCGTCATCCTGACGGCGGCGCATTGTGCTTCCGGGGGCACCGACCTGCGCATCCACTGGAAGGACGGCGGCGGCGAGCCGGTGCTGATCCCGCCGGCCACGATCGCGCTCCATCCCGAGTTCGACCCCAAAGCGATCACCGCCCGCCGCCGCTCGATCGATCTCGCTCTCCTGCGCCTGTCGGCCCCGCTTCCCGCGCGCTTCCGGCCGGCCGAACTGGTCGACGGCGCGCTGCCGCGCGCCGGCTCAGACCTTGCGCTCGCCGGCTACGGCGTCGCCCGCGAAGGCGATGCGCGCAGCACCGGGACCTATCGTTCGGCCGAACTCGTCGCGGTCGAGCCCTACGGGCCAGGCCGCATCCTGCTCTGGGCCGCCGATCCTTCGGGGCTCGGCAAGCGTCCCGGAGGCAGCGCCTGCCAGGGCGATTCCGGTGGGCCGATGGTCACGGACGGCGGCGGCGTCGTCGCCGTCACGAGCTGGTCGACTGGCCCGTCTGGCAAGAGTTGCGGCCTGCTCAGCCAGGGCGTGCTGGTCTCGCCGCAACGCAACTGGATCGACCGAACCCTGTCACAATGGGGCGAGAGCGCGACATGGACGATCGGCCGCTGATCGAAAGACTGGACTGCGTCGCGGCAACCCATAGATTGGTTGGCAGTCGCCACCTGGTTCCAGACATGTCCATACGCGCTGTCACGCTCGCTCTCGTCGCCGCCCTCGGCGCCGCCTCGCCCGCTCTCGCGGTCGTCGGCGGCAGCGTCTCGCGCGACATCAACGGCGCGCGCGCTTCGACGCTACGGGTCGAGACCAGCCGCGGCGAACTCTGCTCGGGCGCGGCGATTGCGCCCGAACTCGTGATCACCGCCGCGCATTGCCTGATGGGCGGCGGTGCGGTCAGCGTGGTCAGCCTCGATCCTCGCTTCAAGGCGCGCCGCCATTCGGTCGCAGCCGTGCTGCCGCATCCGAGCTTCGTGCCAGGCACGACGCCGCGCACCCAGCCTGGAGCCGATCTGGCGATTCTGCGGCTGGTTTCGGCGCTACCGCGCGACATCGAACCGCTGACGCTCGGCGGCGGGCTCTGGCAGGGCGAGACCGTCACCATGGCAGGCTTCGGTCTCGCCATCGAGGACAACAAGGCCACCGCGCGCCGCCTGCGCGAGACGCGGCTCGTCAATGCCGGCAGCTACACCACCGCCAATACGGTCAAGGTCGCGGTCGATGTCGAGGCGCGCGGCGAAAGCCCCGGAGCGGGAGCCTGCCGCGGCGATTCGGGCGGGCCTGTCCTGCGCGGGCCGGCCTCCTCGCGCGATCTCGTCGGCGTCGTGAGCTGGTCGAGCGGACCCTTGAATTCGCGCGTCCGGCGGATCTGCGGCGGCTTCACCGCGATCACGCCGATCAGCGATCATCGCGGCTGGATCACCGAGGCGAGCCAGCGCCTGCTGGCCTTCGGGGCGGACGGACGCCGGGGCGAACCCGAGCCGCCCCAGGCCGGCTATAGCTGGTGGTTCTCGCGCTGAGCTTTGGCTCAAACCGCGAACTTCAGCCCCTTGATCGCGGCGAAATCCTGCACGCCGCCGCCGACACGCTTGGTCGTGTAGAACAGCACATAGGGCTTGGCGGAATAGGGATCGCGCAGGATGCGCACGCCCGCCCGGTCGACCACGAGATAGCCGCGCCGGAAATCGCCGAATGCGACGGAGACCGCGTTGTTGGCGATGTTGGGCATGTCTTCCGCCTCGACCAGCGGGAAGCCGAGCAGCGTCGCCGGCGCGCCTGCCGAGGCCGGGGGCTGCCAGAGATAATTGCCGTTGGCGTCCTTGAACTTGCGGATGACGGCCTGCGTTTTCCGGTTCATCACGAAAGCGGCGTTCTGGCGGTAGCCGGCCTTCAACGCATAGACCAGATCGACCAGGATGTCGGACGGGTTCGAGGCCGCGAAGGCCCCGGCGACGCCGGAGGTCAGCACGCCGATATTGCCCCAGCTCCAGCTCGCATCAGCCACCGTCGGATAGGCCAGGAAGCCCTTGGGCTTGTCGACGCCGTCGCCGGAGACGAAGGCCGCGCCCTCCTGCTCGGCGAAGGCGGCCTCGACCTCCTCGGCGATCCACTGGTCGATATTGACGATCGCGTCGTCGAGCAGGGTCTGGGTCGCCGCCGGCATGGCGTAGAGCTCCATCGCCGGGAAGGACAGTTCGGCCAGCGTCGGCGAATTGCTCTGCGGCCGGGCGGCGGCCTCCGCGACCCAGCCCGAGGCCGGACCGGTAGTCGAGAACGCCTTCTTGTACGAGCCGGACGAGATCGTCCGCACCGTTGCGATGGCGCGGATCGGCGAGATGGTGGCCAGCCGGCGCAGAATCTCGGCCTCGACCGTCGAGGGCGCGAGATAGCCGCCATCGGGACCAGAGCCGGCCGAGAGCGCCTTGGCCTCCAGCCGCTTCAGCCCGCCGGCCTCGCCGCTGCGGATATAGGAGAGAAAAGCCGCCTTGTGCTCATGGCCGAGCGGATCGCGCGGCGCATCCTGGCCGAGCGCCGGGCGGGCCCGGTCGAGCGCCACGCGGTCGATCCAGCGCTTCGTCTCGTCGAGCGCCGCATCGATGCGCGCCACCTTCTCGTCGAGCAGCGGATCGGCCGCGCCCCGGCTCTCGATCTCGGCCAGGCGTTCGTCATTGGCGAGGCGGTAGCTCTCGAAGGTGTAGCGCAGGTCGTCCTGTGCCGGGTCGAAGCCGGCGGATTTGGTCTCGGGGGCATGAAGCAGCGTGGTCATGGTCTCTCCTGCTGTGAAAGATGGTCAGGCGTGAAGAAGGGCAGCCGCACCCGGCAGCGCCTTGACGGCGGAGACGCGGGCCTGCGGCAGCATCGGGAAGGTGACGAGCGAGATCTCCCAGAGATCGACCCGTTCAAGCCGGCGATAGCCGGTGCGCGGTTCGGTGCGGGCCTTTTCGGGACGGAAACCGATCGAGAGCCCATCCACCGCGCCCTCGCGCATCAGCGCATGGATCTCGCGGGCCCGCGCGACGGCAAGCGAGAGCTGACCCCGCACAAACAGCCCGCGCGAATCCTCGACCAGGCTGAGCCAGCGCCCGAGCGGCTCGGCCGGATCATGCTGCCAGAGCAGCTTGACGCCGGCCGGCCCGCGCCGGACCAGACTCTCGCGAAACGCGCCGGGCTCCACGATGTCCTTGCCGAGATCGGCGATGCGGAACAGGCTGGCATAGCCCGCGAACAGGCCATCGGGCCTGACCCGCGCTGGCGGCAGGGCCAAGTATTTCGTCTCGCGGGCGAAGGGGCCGGTCGTGAGAGCCGCCCTCATCGGCCGCCCTCCCCCGCCTTGCCTTTGCGGCCTTCAAGCCGCGCCAGAGTGCCGAGGAAGCGCCCGAACGTCGCAGCGGGCGATGCGCCCGGTCCCGAACCTGTCGCCGGCTTCGTTGGGCGCGGCCCCTTCCCGGCTGGAGCCCGCTTGTCGCCAGATCGCGTCATGGTTTCTCCTCCTCATGGCGTGCGTTGAAGCGGTTGAGCTCGCGGACGAAATCGTCGAAGCGCCGGTTGGCGGCCGTCAGCTCGCGCAGCATCAGCCAGGCGAGTGCGGACGCAGCCGTCGCCCAGAGCAGCAGGCCGAGATGGCCGACATCGCCCTTTCCGACGAAGCTGGTCAGAATTTGGTCGAGCGCGTTCATGAGCCGGCCTCCCTCTTCGCGCGGCCATAGCCGACGGCCTCACGTTTCTCGTCGGCGCTGAGGAAATCGGCCGCGCCCACGCGCCGCCACAGCGATTCCCGCTCCTCGGCCAGCGCCTCGATGGCGTCGAGATCGGGTTCGAGCGACAGCGCATCGCCAAACGCCGGGCCGAGCCACTGCGCCAGCGACTGCGCCGTGCGCCTGACCAGCGGGATCGCGGTCTGCCTCCAGAAGGCGCGATTGGCCTCGGCGAAATTGGCGTGGGTGTTGTCGCCCGGCAGCCCTAGCAGCAGCGGCGGCACACCGAAGGCGAGCGCGATCTCGCGGGCCGCGACGCCCTTGGCGGCGACGAAATCGAGCTCGGCCGGCGTCAGCGAGAGCGGCTTCCAGTCGAGCCCGCCCTCCAGCAGCAGCGGCCGGCCGGCGTTGCGCGCGCCCTGGAAGCTCTCCTCAAGCTCGCCCTTGAGCCGCTCGAACTGCGCCTCGGTCAGGCTTGCGCCGTCGGGCCCGTCATAGACCAGCGCGCCCGAGGGCCGCGCCGCGTTGTCGAGCAGCGCCTTGTGCCAATTCGAGGCGGCGTTGTGGATGTCGAGCGAGCAGGCCGCCGCCTCGATCGGCGAAAGGCCGTAATGGTCGTCCACGGGGTGGAACAGCGTCAGGTGCAGGATCGGCGGGAGGCTACCCTGGTCCTGCCGGAAACGGACCGTGTCGCCGCCGACCGTGTAGTCATAGGCCTCGGGCCAGCCGTCGCGGCCGGGGACGATCCGCATCCGGTCGGGCCGCAGCGCATAAAGCTCGCGCGGCTCAGCCCCTGCACTGGCGGCCTCAACATAGGCGTTGCCGGCGACGAGCAAATGGCCATAGAGCATCTCGCGAAAGGCGATGCCGCCCTGGCGCGGGTTGGGCCGGTCGATCAGAAGAAGCGCCGGGTGACCGGGCTCCTCCCGCGTCCCGACCCTGGCGACGAGCGGCATCTGCGCAGCGGCCTCGGCGATCAGTCGCACGCAGCGATGCACGACCGGGTTGCGCTCATAGCCCTCGCGGGCGAGCGCCGCATAATCGCGCGGCGTCCAGACCGGCCGCCCCGCCTCGTGCAGCGCGATCAGCGGCCCGACGCGTGAGCGTTTTTGGGCAGGCGCGGCGGTGCCACGCAGGTTGCGTAGGAAATTGAGCATGGATGTCTCACTGTTGAGCTTCGAAACCAGTTCCGCGTCCGAACGCGGCTAGATGCCCCTCACCCGGGGCCGTCCCTTCGCCATCAGCATCAGATGCGTCAGCGCCCAGACCAGCGCGTCGAGCCGGTCCGGCGAGCGGCCGGAGCTCAGGCCCGCCGGACCAAAATCGCACATCTCGTCTTCCAACTGCGGAAACCGGCCGGCATGACGCACGCGGCCTTGCGCATAGAGCGCCGCCACCGGCTCGGCCCTGAGATATTTGCCGCGCGTCGCCCGCACCGCCGTCACCGGCGCTCCGGAATCGACCTCGCGAATGACCGAGGTCACCATCTCGCCGCCCTGGTTGACCTCGACGACGAGCGCATCGGCCTCGAAGCGCCGATAGAGCGCGATCGCCGTTTGCGCCCATTCATGCGGGCGCGCCCCCGAAACCGTGCCGTCCTCCAGCACATGGCCGACGCCGTCGCCATCGACCCCGGCGACCACCAGACCGCAGGAATCGGCCCGCTGCGACGACGATGCCGGCGGATCGACAGCGACGACGATGCGTGACATCCCCGGAGCCGCCGCCTCGCGGCAGCCCTCGATCATCGCCCTTGTCCAGAGCGCGTCGGCGCTTTCCTCGACGATCTCGCCGTCGATCTCCTGCCGGCCGAGCCGCGTGCCGCCATAGGTCTGCGTGATGCTCCGGATGAACTCGGGCGCCAGATTGTAGCGGTTGGCGGCGGTCGCGGCCCGGCTCACCGCGACGTGAGAATCGGCAAGAAGCCGCTTGAGCAGCGGCACGGGACGCGGCGTCGTCGTGACGATCTGGCGCGGCCGGTCGCCGAGCCGCAAACCGAACTGCAGCATGTCCCAGCACTCCTGCAGATTGGGCCATTTCGCCAGTTCGTCCGACCAGGCGGCGGAAAATTGCGGCCCGCGAAGGCCTTCCGGGTCCTCGGCGGAAAAGACCTGCGCGATCGCGCCATTGGGCCATTCGAGCCGCCGGCGCGAAGGATACCAATCCGGCCGCTCCCAGCGCGTATGGATCGAGAGCAGTCCGGAGACGCCCTCGATCATCACGTCTCGCACCTGTCCCTGCGTCTCGCCGACCAGCGCGATGCGTTCGGCCGGTGCGTCCGCGACCCCGGGCAGACCAAGCGCCATGCCTTTGATCCACTCAGCGCCGGTCCGTGTCTTGCCGGCACCCCGCCCGCCCAACACCAGCCAGACAGACCATTGCGCCGTTTCAGGCGGCAACTGGTCGGGCCTGGCCCAGACCAGCCATTCGGCGAAGATGACCTCGCATTGATCAGGCGTCGCCGTCGGCAGGATTTGCCTGAGAAGCGTTATCCGCCTGTCCGGCGGCAAGGACTTCAAGACGTCTCGCAAGCTCCTTGCGAAGCTCGGCGACGTGGCGCAGTCCAGCGGCGGGCGAGAGTTCATCGGTCGATTTGCCCTCCTGGCTCGCGGCCGCCCCGTCCAGCGCGACGAGTTCGCGGACCGTGCGGGCGAGGACCGCCAGCGCCTTGGCGTCGGATTCGGCGGCGGCCGCGCCCTTCGGCAGTTCGTCGAGCCGCGCCTCATGCGCCTCGAGCTGCCGCTTCGCCGCGCGCCAGAGCTTGCTCACCACGGCCTTGCGGCCGACGGGCAAGCGCCTGCCCTTCGCAGCCGGCAAAGCCGGCGCGTCATCGTCGTCATCGGTCATGGTGGAAACCTCGGTAGGCGCGATCGTGAGATGAGCCAGACACGCAAAAGCCGCCGGCGGGAGAGCGCGGCGGCTTGGGCTGTCTGGTCACACTTCGTGAGCGTTCTTGATGTCTACCGGATCAGCGTCACGATGTCAAGGGATATTTTCCTATATCTCTACCGAGTTTGCCTTTCTGCCTCATCATCGATTTCATCTGCGATGGTATGGGCATCAAGATTGAAGGCAAAAGACATGGACGTTCGAGCAATCGAAAAGGCTCTGTCTCTAATCGACCGAATGCAGATTTCTGCCGAAACACTCTCGCGGCCGAAGAGTCCGTCAGCAATCCGGGAGGCTTGGATAGACTTTATTACCGCCGCTGCGCGATTTTATTCAACCCTTCTCCAAGGTAGTAAGGGAAATTCAGCTAGTGAAAAGTGGTACCGAAATGTAATGATCGATCGCGAAAATGATGAGCTGCTTGCTTACATTAGGCAGGCACGAAATTCTGAGGAACACGGTATCGCTGCAATTTCGACAATAAATAGCAAGAAATTCAAATTGAATAAGTCAAATTCGCGCGTAGTTTTTGAATCAAATGGAATCGATTGCTGGACTGTCGTAGAAGGCCATGAATCTGGCGAATTTTCCAATGATGTTGTGCGACTCCTTACGGTTACTAACCCAAAGCACGGCACTCGGTTTAATCCCCCACAGGCTCATTTCGGAAAACTAATCGTGGACCCGAGCGCCGCAGGAGTTTCGCAATTGGCATTGGACTACTTCAAATCATTAACCGAGCAAGCGACGAAGCTGGTGCCGACCAACGATTAACGTAGCCTGGTGGCCCACCTCAAACCTCCTCCTTCTCCACCCACTTGATCGTCGCGGTTGGCACATAGGCCTCCATCCGGTCGAGCAGGCGGGCCGGAACGGTGTCGGTCATTTCCATGGCGCGATGCATCGGCTTGAGGAACCCGGCCTCGACCGTCCGGTCGAGAAATAGCGCCAGCGGATCATAGAACCCCGCCACGTTGAGCAGCCCGAGCGGTTTCGAATGAATCCCGAGCTGGCCCCAGGTCCAGATCTCGAACAATTCCTCGAATGTGCCGATGCCGCCGGGCATGGCGATGAAGCCGTCCGAGAGTTCGGCCATGCGCGCCTTGCGGATGTGCATGGTGTCGACGATCTCGAGCCGCGTCAGGTGATGGTGGCCGACCTCCTTGTCGCGCAGCGCCCGCGGGATCACGCCATGCACCTCGCCGCCGGCCTCCAGCGCCGCATCGGCGACGATGCCCATCAGCCCGACCGCTCCGCCGCCATAGATCAGGATCAGCCCGCGCCTTGCGATCTCGCGCCCCATGGCGCGCGCGCCGTCGGCATAGACGGGATCGTTGCCGGGATTGGAGCCGCAAAAGACACAGACGGATTTCATGAAGCGAGAGCCTGCAAGATGCGCGCCCAGGAGCGCTGGCCTTTGTGGAAGGAGGAGAGGTCGTACTTCTCGTTGGGCGAATGCACCCGGTCGTCCTCAAGCCCGAAGCCGACGAACAGCGTGTCGAGCCCGAGCGTCTTCTTGAAGTCGCCGCCGACCGGAATCGAGCCGCCGGTGCCGATGGTGACGACCCGGCCGCCCCATTCATCGGCCAGCGCCTGCCGCGCCTTCACGAGCGCGGGCGAATCGACCGGCACGGCGATGGCGGGCGAAGCGCCATGGGCGATGAACTCCGCCGTGCAATCAGCCGGCAGCCGTTCGCGCACGAAGGCCTGGAAGGCGGCGGCGACCTTGGCCGGGTCCTGCCTGCCGACGAGCCGGAACGAGACCTTGGCCGACGCCTTGCCGGCGATCACCGTCTTGGTGCCCTCACCGGCATAGCCGCCCCAGATGCCGTTGACGTCGCAGGTCGGCCGCGACTGGATCTGCTCGATCAGCATGCGGCCCCGCTCGCCGATCGAGTGCTTCAGCCCGACACCGCCGAGAAACTCCTCCTCGGTCAGGTCGAGATCGGCCCAGTCTGCCTTCTGCTGGTTGGTCGGCTCCTCGACGCCGTCATAGAAGCCCGGCAGCGTGATGCGGCCGGTCTCGTCGTGGAGCGCCGCCACGATCTTCGCCAGCACATGGATCGGGTTGGCCGCCGCGCCGCCGAACAGCCCCGAATGCAGATCACGGTCGGCGCAGGTGATCGTCACCTCCTGATAGACCATGCCGCGCAGCGAGGAGGTGATCGCCGGCGTCTGCCGGTCCCACATGCCGGTGTCGCAGACCAGCGCGAAATCGGCCTTCAGCGCGTCGGCGTTCTCGCGGATGAAGGGCGGCAGGTTGGCCGAGCCCGATTCCTCCTCGCCCTCGACCAGCACCGTGACACCGACCGGCAGGTCGCCGGTCTCCGCGATCGTCGCCCGCATCGCCTCGACGAAGGTCATCACCTGGCCCTTGTCGTCGCAGGCGCCGCGCGCCACGATCACGCGGCGGCCGGGCTCGATCTCCTTGACCACCGGTTTGAACGGCTCGCTCTCCCAGAGCGCCAGCGGATCGACCGGCTGCACGTCGTAATGGCCGTAGAACAGCACATGCGGCGCGCCGGGTTTGGGCCTGTGCGCCAGCACGACCGGCTGGCCCGGCGTATCGCGAACTTCCGAGGCGAAACCGAGCGTCGCGAGATCGTCGCTGAGCCACTGAGCCGCGCGGCGGGTCTCGGCGTCGAAAGCCGGATCGGTGCCGATAGACGGGATTTCGAGCCAGGTCGAAAGCCGCGTCAGTGCGGTTTCGAGATCGGCGTCGAGGCGGGAGAGGATGGCGGGAAGCTGTGACATGGCGCTCGTCTTTCAGGCTTTCGCGATCGAAAGCCGATTCTGATGCGCCATCATGACAAGGCTTCTGCCTGCCGTCAGCCGCCTGCCAAGCATGGCGACCCTGCTCAGCGCCGCCCGCCCATCATGCTTCCGAGCACGCCACGCAGGATCGCGGTGCCGACCTGCCGGCCGATCGAGGTCGCGGCCGAACGCGCCGCCGAGGTGATGATCTTCTCGGTCATGCTCTGGGGCATCGCGCCGCCGCGGCTGCCTGGGCCGGTCTTGGGACGCGGCGCATTTGAGTTGCCGCCCAGCCAGCCGCCGATCGTGTCCATGATGCCGCCGCCGCCGGCGTTGCCGGCTTCCACGGCCTCGGCCTGCGTTTCGAGATGCTTGCGCTTGGCCAGTTCCTCATAGGCCGACTCGCGATCGATCATCGTGTCGTATTTGCCTCTGTAGCCCGACTCGTTCAGCGCCTGCTGGCGCAGTTGCGGCGAGCACGGGCCGACCTGCGCCATGGCGGGCGCGATCAGCGTGCGCTCGACCATGGTCGGCGTGCCCTTGCCCTCCAGCGTCGAAGTCAGGGCCTCGCCGACCGCGAGCTGGGTGATCGCCTCCTCCGTCTTGAATTTGGGATTCTGGCGGAAGGTTTCGGCCGCCGCGCGCACCGCCTTCTGGTCGCGCGGGGTGAAGGCGCGCAGCGCATGCTGGACGCGGTTGCCGAGCTGGGCCAGCACCGTGTCGGGAATATCGAGCGGGTTCTGCGTCACGAAATAGACGCCGACGCCCTTGGAGCGGATCAGCCGGACCACCTGCTCGACCGCCGTCAGCAGCACCTTCGGGGCGCCGTTGAACAGCAGATGCGCCTCGTCGAAGAAGAAGACGAGCTTTGGCTTGTCGAGATCGCCGACTTCGGGAAGCTGCTCGAACAGCTCCGAGAGCAGCCAAAGCAGGAAGGTCGCGTAAAGCCGCGGATTGGCCATCAGCTTGTCGGCCGACAGAATGTTGACGATGCCGCGGCCGTAGCGGTCGGTCTTCATCAGGTCGTTGATGTCGAGCGCCGGCTCGCCGAAGAATTTCTCGCCCTTCTGGTTCTCCAGCACCAGCAGCGCGCGCTGGATCGTGCCGACCGTCTGGGCCGACACGTTGCCGTATTTCGTCGTCAGCTCCTTGGCGTTGTCGGCGATGAAGGAGAGGATCGCGCGCAGGTCCTTCAGATCGAGCAACAGCAGCTTCTGTTCGTCGGCGATGCGGAAGGCGATGTTGAGGACGCCCTCCTGCGTGTCGTTGAGATCGAGCAGGCGCGCGAGCAGCAGCGGTCCCATTTCGGAGATCGTCGCGCGGACCGGGTGCCCCTGCTCGCCGAACACGTCCCAGAACACGGTTGTGAACTGGTCCGGCTCGTATTTGATGCCGATCTCCTCGGCGCGCTTGACGAAGGGCGGCTTTGAATCGCCCGGCGCGGCGATCCCAGAGAGATCGCCCTTGATGTCGGCGGCGAAGACCGGCACGCCGTTGCGGGCGAACCCTTCGGCCATGACCTGCAGCGTCACCGTCTTGCCGGTGCCGGTCGCGCCCGTGACGAGGCCATGGCGGTTGGCGAGCTTGAGCAGAAGGTTCTCTTCCTTCCAGCTCTTGCCGATCAGGATCGCTCCGTTTCCGGTATCCGCTTGCGCCATGATGTCGCCCTGTCATGTTATCGAAACGTCAGCAGGGTGTAGCGAAACGCAGGCGGCGGCGGAAGCCCGATGCGGGGTTGATTAGATCGTTAATATGTGAACTATCCAGCGCGACATCATCGAAAGGACACGACCATGGATGAACTGATCTCCCGCATCATTGCGGTCTCCGGCCTCAACGAGGAGCTCGCGCGCAAGGCGATCGGCATCATCCTCGCCTTCCTCCAGAAGGAAGGCCCCCCGGCCGAGATCGGCCAGCTCATGACCTCGCTGCCTGGCGCGCAGGAACTGGCGGACGCCGAAGGCGGTGCCAAGGGCGGGCTGATGGGCATGGTCGGCGGCATGATGGGCGGTGGCGGCGGCGTCATGGCGCTCGGCGGCCAGCTCATGGGCGCGGGCCTCTCGATGGGCCAGATCCAGTCCGTCTCCAAGGAGATGTTCGCGGTCGGCCGCGAGAAGGCGGGCGAGGACACGATGGGTGCGATCGTCGGTGCGATCCCGGGGCTCGGCCAGTTCGTCTGAGCGGCACCCGCCCCGGACGCGTTGCGACGCCGCCCTCTCCGGGCGGCGTTGTCGTTTTCAGCCGCCCTTTGCGCATCCGGCTTGCGACGAAGTAGGCATGGCGATGCGGCGACCCCCATGGCAATCACGGCTTCGCGGTTGCACAATGGCGGCGAACAAGGAGCACCGGCTCAGATGAATTCGGCCCCAGCATCCGATCTGCCCTTCATGGACGCGTTTCCGACACCGGCGATCGAGCAATGGCGCGCTGCCGTCGACAAGGTGCTGAAAGGCTCCGACTTCGAGAAGCGCCTCGTCGGGCGGACGGTCGACGGCATTCGCATCGAGCCGCTCTATCCCGCCGCAACGCCTGCGCTCAGACCTATGCGCGCCGAGACCGGCCGCTGGCGGGTCTCGGCCCGCGTCGATCATCCCGATCCCGAGCAGGCTCGCGCGCTGGCGCTCGCCGATCTGGAAGGCGGGGCAGATGCGCTGAGCCTGAGCTTCGCCGGAGCCCGCGCGGCGCGCGGCCATGGCCTTGTCGCCGACGATGTCGCGGCGCTCGATTCCGCGCTCGACGGCGTCCTGCTCGACCTGATTGAATTGCGCCTCGATCCGGCACCGCAGGGCCGGGTCAACGCGCTGATGCTGGCGGCGCTGGTCGAGAACCGCCGGCTAGATCCGGCGACGACCGCGATCGATTTCGGGCTCGATCCGATCGGCGTGCTGGCGAGCCAGGGCCGCTTCGCCGCCTCCTGGCCGGAGATAGGCCGAAGGCTGGCCGAGACGATCGCTGCGCTTAAGGCGCGCGGCTTCGCCGGCCCCTTCGTCACGGCCGATGCGCGGCCCTATCACGAGGCGGGCGCCGCCGACGCCCAGGAACTCGGAGGCGCGCTCACCACCGCCATCGCCTACCTGCGCGCGCTCGAAGCGGAAGGGCTGCCGCTTAACGAGGCGCGCGACGCGATCTCTTTCGTGCTCGTCGCCGACACCGACGAATTCCTGACCATCGCCAAGTTCCGGGCGGCGCGGCTGCTCTGGGACCGTGTCCAGAGCGCCTGCGGCCTGACGCCGAAGCCGATGGTTCTGCATGCCGAAACCGCGTGGCGCTCGCTGACGAGGCGCGACCCCTGGGTCAATCTGCTGCGCGCCACGGTTGCGACCTTCTCGGCCGGCGTCGGCGGTGCGGACACCCTGACCGTGCTGCCCTTCACTGCCGCGCTCGGCCTGCCCGACGGCTTCGCGCGTCGTATCGCCCGCAACACCCAGCTCGTGCTGCTGGAGGAAGCCAGCCTCTGGCGCGTCGCCGATCCGGCCGCCGGCGCCGGCGGTTTTGAGGCGCTGACGCAGGCGCTCTGCGAGCAGGCCTGGAGCAAGCTGCAGGATCTGGAGCGCGAAGCCGCCGACGGACTCCCCGGCATCGTCGCCGCTTTGGCGAACGGGCATATCCAGGCAGGCCTCGCCCGCGAGCGCGAAGCGCGCAGAAAGGCGATCGCGACGCGGCGCGAGCCGATCACCGGCACGAGCGAGTATCCCAATCTGGCGGAGGCCGTCGTCAGTGTGCTTGCGGTGGAGCCGGTCAGGCCGGCGAAGGCGAAGCTGCCTTTGGCCAAGGCGTCTGAGCAGGCTGCGAAAGCCCTGATTTCGGCGCTGGCCAAGGGCGCGCCGCGCTCGCAGGCGCTGAGCGCTCCGGAGGAGGGCCTGGAGGTCGATCCACTGCCATCCGTGCGTCTCGCGGAACCCTTCGAGGCGCTGCGCGACCGCGCCGACGCCGCGCCGGAGCGTCCGCGCATTTTCCTCGCGACCTTGGGTGCGGTCGCCGACTTCACCGCCCGTGCCGGCTTCGCCCGCAACCTGTTCGAGGCCGGCGGCATTGCAGCGCCCAGCCATGACGGTTTCGCGATCGGCTCAGGCACCGATTTGGCGGCCCTGGTCGCGGCGTTCAGAGCATCAGGCACGAAGCTCGCCTGTCTCTGCGGGTCGGATGCGGCCTATGAAGCTGAAGGGCTGGCGGCCGCCCATGCCTTGAAGGCTGAAGGGGCGATCGTCTGGCTCGCAGGCAGACCCGGTCTGGCGGAAAGCGCGCTGAACCAGGCCGGCGTCGAGGCGTTCATCTTCGCGGGCTGCGACGTTCTCACCATGCTGGAGCGTGCGCATGCCGCCTGATGCTGAGATGTTGGAAATCGTATGAGCGTCCCCATCGCGCTGACCATCGCCGGCTCGGATTCGAGCGGCGGCGCCGGCATCCAGGCCGATCTCAAGACCTTCGCGGCCCATCAGGTCTTTGGCGCGAGCGTCATTGTGGCGCTGACGGCGCAGAACACGCAAGGCGTCACCGGCATCCATGCCGTTCCGGCCGATTTCGTCGCGGCGCAGATCGACGCCGTCTTCTCCGACCTCGACGTCGCCGCCGTGAAGATCGGGATGCTCGCCACCACCGAACTGATCGAGACGGTCGCTGCCGGGCTCATCCGCCACAAGGCCCGCAATATCGTGCTCGATCCGGTGATGGTTGCAGCTTCCGGCGCGAAGCTGCTGCAGGACGACGCCATCGACGCCATCCGCCGCCACCTCTTCCCGCTGGCGACGCTCGTCACGCCGAACCTGCCCGAGGCCGCCGCCCTGCTCGGCTCCGCCCCGGCCGAGACGGAAGCCGCCATCGACGAGCAGGCCGAAAGGCTCCAGGCGCGCGGCGCGGCCAGCATCCTGATCAAAGGCGGCCATGGCTCAGGCGACACCAGCGCCGATCTGCTGCTGCTCGCCGGCGGCGCGCGCCAGCGCTTTACGGCGCCGCGCCATCCAACGCGCAATACCCATGGCACGGGCTGTACGCTGTCGTCCGCGATCGCATCCGGCCTCGCCAGAGGCATGGCTCTGCCCGAGGCCGTGGCGCAGGCTAAAACCTACATCACAGCGGCCATCGCAGCCGCCGACTCCGTCCCGGTCGGCCACGGCCACGGGCCGGTCCATCACTTCCACCACTGGTGGGACAAGGCCGCCGTGAGATGACGGCCGATCCGAACGCCCTCTCCCCACTGCAGCAGCGACGCGCCGAGCGCCTGCGCCGCGAGATCGCGCTGCTCGAGCACATGGATGGCCGGCTCTGGCGCAAGGCCGCGATTGGCGCGGGCGTCGGCGTGGTCTTCATCGCGCTGCTGATCATGGGCGTCGCAGCCAAGCTCGACTACTTCATGTATCATCCGCTCGCCGTGACGACGGCCGCTCTTGTCATCGCGGCACTGGCCTGGTGGCTCGGCCGCTACACGCTGTGGATCCCGGTGATCCTCGTCGTCCTGCTGCTCGCCATCCTGGTCGAGGGCGATGTCGGCAGTTGGGATTTCGGCGGCACCGGCGATAAGGCCAAAGCCAAGCCGGACCGTCGCAGCAGGCTCCCCATGACGCTGGCACGACGCCGCGCGGCCTTGGAAAAACTGGAGAGGCGGGCATGAGCGCGATCCCCGATTTCACGACGCTGGCCTTCGGCGGCAACGAGGCGACGCCTCGGACCGAGCCGGCTTCAGGCGAGCCCTGGCTCACGCCCGAGGGTATCCCGGTCAAGCCGATCTACACGGCCGAAGACCGCGCCGGCCTGCCCTTCGTCGATACGCTGCCGGGCATCGCGCCCTATCTGCGCGGCCCCTACCCGACCATGTATGTCAACCAGCCCTGGACGATCCGGCAATATGCCGGCTTCTCCACCGCCGAGGATTCCAACGCCTTCTACCGGCGCAACCTCGCCGCCGGGCAGAAGGGTCTTTCGGTCGCCTTCGACCTCGCCACCCATCGCGGCTACGATTCCGACCACCCCCGCGTCGGCGGCGATGTCGGCATGGCCGGCGTCGCGATCGATTCGATCTACGACATGCGCACGCTGTTCTCCGGCATCCCGCTCGATCAGATGAGCGTCTCGATGACGATGAACGGCGCGGTGCTGCCGGTGCTGGCGCTCTTCATCGTCGCGGCGGAAGAACAGGGCGTGCCGGCGGCGAAACTCTCGGGGACGATCCAGAACGACATCCTCAAGGAGTTCATGGTCCGCAACACCTATATCTACCCACCCTCGCCCTCGATGCGGATCATCGGCGACATCTTTTCCTACACCTCGGCCAACATGCCGAAATTCAACTCGATCTCGATCTCCGGCTACCACATGCAGGAGGCCGGAGCGACGCAGGATCTCGAGCTCGGCTACACGCTCGCAGACGGCGTCGAATACATCCGCGCCGGCCAGCGCGCCGGCCTCGGCGTCGATGCCTTTGCGCCGCGCCTGTCGTTCTTCTGGGCGATCGGCATGAACTTCTTCATGGAGGTCGCCAAGCTGCGGGCAGCGCGGCTGATCTGGGCCAAGCTCGTCAAGGATTTCGGCGCGACCAACGAGAAATCCCTGCCACTGCGTACCCATTGCCAGACCTCGGGCTGGTCGCTGACGGCGCAGGACGTGTTCAACAACGTGCCACGCACGATGATCGAGGCGATGGCGGCGACGCAGGGCCACACCCAGTCGCTGCACACCAACGCACTCGACGAGGCACTGGCCCTGCCGACGGATTTTTCCGCCCGCATCGCCCGCAACACGCAAATTCTATTGCAGCAGGAGAGCGGCACCAGCCGGATCATCGATCCCTGGGGCGGCTCCTATTATGTCGAGCGCCTGACCGCCGATCTCGCCGCCAAGGCCTGGTCGCATATCACCGAGGTCGAGGCGCTGGGCGGCATGGCCAAGGCGATCGAGGCCGGCATCCCTAAGCTGCGCATCGAGGAGGCCGCCGCCAAGACGCAGGCCCGCATCGACGGCAAGCAGCAGGGCATCATCGGCGTCAACATGTTCAAGCCCGACAACGAGGCGAAGATCGACGTGCTCGTCGTCAACAACGCCTCGGTGCGCGCCCAGCAACTCGAAAAGCTGCGCAGGCTCAAGGTCGAGCGCGTTGAGGCGGACGTCCAGTCGGCTCTGACCGCACTCACCAACGGCGCGAGCGGCGACGGCAACCTGCTCGACCTCGCGGTGAAGGCTGCGCGCGCTAAAGCCACCGTCGGCGAGATTTCGATGGCGATGGAGCAGGTCTTCGGACGGCACAGGGCCGAGATCAAGTCGATCGCGGGCGTCTACAAGCGGGAGGTCGGCACGATGAACCCGGCGGTCATGCGCGTGCAGATGATGACGGAGGCTTTTGCCGAGGCCGATGGCCGCCGGCCGCGCATCCTTGTCGCCAAGATGGGGCAGGACGGGCATGACAGAGGCCAGAAGGTGATCGCCTCAGCCTTCGCCGATCTCGGCTTCGACGTCGATATCGGGCCGCTTTTCGCGACGCCCGACGAGGCGGCCCGGCAGGGCGTCGAGAACGACGTCCACATCATCGGCGTGTCCTCGCTGGCGGCGGGCCATCTGACGCTCGTGCCGGAACTCAAGGCCGCGCTCGCCCAGGCCGGCCGCCCCGACATCATGATCGTGGTCGGCGGCGTCATCCCGCCGCAGGATTTCGAGGCGCTGATGCAGGCGGGAGCGAGCGCGATCTTCCCGCCGGGCACCGTGATCGCCGACGCGGCGGAGAAGCTGCTGGAGGAGTTGAACGGGCGGTTGGGCTATGCCCAGCGCGACGCGGCGGAATAGCCTGACAAACAGGCGCGGCCCTTCCGCGCCGCGCCGTCAACCTCGGCCCTATTATCTCCAGCCATAGCCATGAGGCCGTGGCGGCCCACGGAAGTCGCGGCCCTCGTGCCAGCGCTGCCAGCGGCGATGGCCCCAGTAGCCATGGACGACAGGCGGCGGGGCGCGCCAGCCATGGGGGCGGTCATAGCCTCCGCGAGCGTAGTGGCGGCCGTCATAGGCCTGCGCGTCGGAGGGGCTGGCGAGGCTCGCCCCAGCCAGCGCTGCTGCGCCGATGACGAGGGTTGCGAGACTGGTCTGGGCGAGTTTGCGGAACATGGTCCCTGATCCTGTGCGATGGCGCGGAGATGATCCCCTCGCCTGATGCGCACTCTCGCAGGACCCGTCTGAACGGCGGTTGAGGCCGGCGTTCAGCCGCCGTTTATCGGCGGGCGAACCGCTCGCGCTTCAGCAGCAGCGAGGCCGCGATAACCACAACCGCTACAGCGCCGATAAGCAATGTGCAGGCGGCGTTGATCTCGGGCGAGACACCGAGCCTGACCGCCGAATACAGCCGCATCGGCAGCGTCGTCGCGCCCGGGCCCGTGGTGAAGCTCGCTATCACCAGATCGTCGAGCGAAAGCGTGAAGGCGAGCATCCAGGCGGCCGCGACGCCGGGCGCGATCAGTGGCAGCGTCACGGTGAAGAAGGTCACGAGCGGCGTCGCGCCGAGATCGCGCGCGGCCTCCTCCAGCGACGCATCGAAGCGGGCGAGCCGCGCCTGCACGACGATCGTCGCGAAGCCCAGCCCCAGCGTGGCATGCGCGACCGTGACGGTCCAGAAACCGCGCCCGACATCGAGGGACACGAAGAGCAGCAGCAGCGACAGCCCGGTGATCACCTCCGGCATCACCAGCGGCGCCAGCACGATGGCGGAAAACAGCGTGCGCCCGGCGAAGCGGCCATGGCGCGCGAGCGCCAGCGCCGCCAGCGTGCCCAACACCGTCGCCAGCGTGGCCGAGACGAAGGCGAGTCTCAGGCTCAGCCAGGCGGCGTCGAGCAAAGGCTGGTTCGCCAGGAGCGCGCCGTACCACCGCGTCGAGAATCCGCCCCAGACCGTGACCAGCCGGGAGGCGTTGAAGGAGTAGGCGACCAGCGCCACGATCGGCAGATAGAGGAATGCGAAGCCCGCGACGAGCGCCATGACGAGGCCGGGGCCGAGCCGCCTCATGCCGCCGCTCCACGCGCCCGCTGCAGCAGCATCAGCGGCGCGACCAGCACGACGAGCAGCACCACCGCGACCGCCGAGGCGAGCGGCCAGTCCCGATTGGAGAAGAACTCGGTCCAGAGCGCCTTGCCGATCATGGTGGTGTCGGGTCCGCCGAGCAGGTCGGGGATGACGAACTCGCCGATCGCCGGGATGAAGACGAGCGCCGAGCCGGCGATGATGCCGGGCAGCGACAGGGGCAGCGTGACCGAGACGAAGGCCCGCAGCGGTCTCGCGCCGAGATCGGCGGCGGCCTCCAGCAGCGTGCGATCGAGCTTCTGCAGGCTGGCGAAAAGCGGCAGCACCATGAAGGGCAGATAGGAATAGACCATCCCGAGCAGTACGGCGGCCTCGGTGTTGAGCAAGCGCAACGGCTCTGCTGTCAGGCCGAACCAGAGCAGCACTGAATCGAGCAGCCCGTCGGGCCGCAGGATGCCGATCCAGGCGTAGACGCGGATGAGAAAGGAGGTCCAGAACGGCAGGATGACGAGGACGACCAGCACGCCCTGCCAGCGGGCCGGCGCAGCGGCCATCGCATAGGCCATCGGAGAGCCGATCACGAGCGCCGCCAGCGTGGTCAGGGCCGCGATCCGCAGCGAGGTCAGATAGCTCTGCCAGTAGAGATCGTCACTCGCGATCAGCCTGAAGTTCTCGACATCAAGTGCGGCAATAAAGCTGCGCAGCTCGGCGAACCCCTGGAAATGCGGCGCATAGGGCGGGATCGCCGTGTCGGCATCCGACAGCGCCATGCGCAGCACGATCGCGAAGGGGATCAGGAAGAACAGCGCGAGCCAAAGATAGGGGATCGCCGGGACGATCCGGCCCAGTCGGCCACCCGCCGCGCCCGCGCTCACGGCCGCAACACCATGCCGGCCTCGATGTCCCATGACAGCCAGACCTCGTCCTCCCAGGCGAAGGGCTGCGCGCTCCGGCGGGTGCGGTTGGCCAGCGAGACCTTCAGCAACGCCTCGCCGACCCTGACCTGAATCATGGTGATGTCGCCGAGATAGCCGATGTCCCAGATCGCGCCGCAGACCTTGTTGGTGATCTGCTCTGGCTCATCATGCGAAAGGGCGATCTTCTCCGGCCGCAGACCGACCGAAACCATGTCGCCTGCGGCCAAAGCTGGCTCGTCCTCATCCAGCTCGACCATGCCTGCAAGGCGCGTCTCAAGGCGGACGAGATCGCCGGCGACGTCCGTGACGCGGCCCTCCAGCACATTGATGTCGCCGACGAACTCAGCGACCTGGCGGCTGACCGGAGCCTCGTAGATCACGTCCGGCGGGCCGATCTGCACCAGTTTGCCGCGGTCCATCACCGCCATCCGGTCGGCCATCGTCATGGCCTCATCCTGATCATGCGTCACCACCATGAAGGTCGTGCCGAGTTCGTGCTGGATATTGACCAGCTCGAACTGCGTCTCCTCGCGCAGCTTGCGGTCTAGCGCCGCCAGAGGCTCGTCGAGCAGCAGCAGGCGCGGCCGCCGCGCGAGCGCCCGGGCGAGCGCGACGCGCTGGCGCTGGCCGCCCGAGAGCTGGTCGGGACGACGGGAGCCGAGCCCGTCCAGCTTCCCCAGCGCCAGCATCTGCTCGACGCGCTCCGCGATGTCAGCCTTGGGCAGCCCCTGCCGCTTCAGGCCGTAGGCGATGTTGTCGGCGACGCTCAGATGAGGAAACAGCGCATAGGACTGGAACATCATGTTGACCGGCCGCAGATGCGGCGGCGTTTGCGTGATCGCGACGCCGTCCAGCAGGATTTCGCCCTCGTCGGGCGTCTCGAAGCCGGCCAGCATGCGCATCAGCGTGGTCTTGCCGCAGCCGGACGGGCCGAGCAGCGCGAAGAATTCGCGCGGATAGAGCTTCAGCGACAGATCCGAGACGGCAGTGACCGCACCGAAGCGCTTGGTGACGCCACGAAACTCGACCAGCGGCTGCGCCTCAGGGTCGTTCCAGGGCTGGAAGGACCGGCGCAGACCGCCGAATGAGGCCTTGCGCACTCCTCCAGCCGGAACCGAGCTTGTGCTCACTTGCCTGTCTTGACGCGCGTCCACAGTCGGTTGACCGTCCTCTGCGCCTTCTGGTCATAGGGCGTGATCGTATAGAGCCGGCCCATCACGGCGTCGGTCGGATAGATGCCCGGATTGTCGCGCACGGCGGCCGAGAGCAGCGGTTTCGAGGCGAGGTTGCCGTTGGCGTACTGGATGAAGTCGGAGTTCTTCGCCGCCATGGCCGGGCGGTTGACGAAATCGATGAAGGTCAGCGCCGCTTCCGCGTTGGCGGCGTCCTTCGGGATGACGAAGGAGTCGAACCACATCAGCGCGCCCTCCTTGGGGATGGAATAGGCGATCTGGACGTTGTTCTTGGCCTCCTCGGCCCGCTTCTTTGCCTGCAGCACGTCACCCGAATAGCCGACGGCAAGGCAGATATCGCCGTTCGCCAGCGCGTTGATGTATTCCGATGAATGGAACTTCTGGATATGCGGGCGCATCTTGCGCAGCAGTTCACCCGCCTTGTTCAGGTCGGCCTCGGCCTTGGAATCAGGGTTCAGACCGAGATAGCGCAGGGCGGCGGGAAACATCTCCTCGACGGCGTCGAGCACATGCACGCCGCAATTGGAGAGCTTCTTCAACTGGTCGGGGTCGAACAGGATTTTCCAGCTATCGATGACGGCGTCAGGCCCCAGCCGCTCCTTCACCTTGGCGACGTTGTAGCCGATGCCGGTCGTGCCCCACATGTAGTTCACGGCGAATTTGTTGCCGGGGTCGTATTTCGCCAGCCGCCCTTGAATCTCCGGCCAGGCGTTCTTGAGGTTGGGAACCTTCGCCGCATCGACCGGCGCATAAAGCCCTAGCGGGATGTGGCGCGGCAGGAAGGAGGCCGTCACCACGATCAGGTCGTAGCCGGTTTTGCCGGCGAGCAGTTTGGTCTCGACCGTCTCCATCTGGTCGAATGTGTCGTAGACGACGGTAATCCCGGTCTCCTTCTTGAAGGCGTCGAGCACCTCGGGGTCGACATAGTCGGACCAGTTGTAGATGCGCAGTTCCTTATTCTGCGCCTGCACGGCCCCGGCCGCCATCAGCGCCATCATTGCGCCTGCCAGCAAGCCTTTCAGCCAACCCTGCCCTGCCATCGTCATCCCTCTCCCGGCGAGTCGCCCTGCCCTGTCTGGTGGTCACCAAAGCTAACAGCTTGGCCGCGCGCCTCAACGGCTTTTGAACGGCCTGCGACGCCGAAGCCCGCGGCGCCGTCTTGCGACGCAACAAGCCCGCCACATATCCTGAACCATGCGCTTCTTCCGCCGTTTCCTGCTCGCCTTCGCCGTGCTGTTCCTGATCCCGGTCGCAACCCATGCGGCGTGGTGGTCGTGGCAGCCGCTGGCGGGTGACTGGCGGCGTGCCGACTGGTCGAGCGCAAAGCTGCTGCCGGCCGCCGCGGTCGAGCCCGAGGCGACGGTGCATGTCTTCGCCGCCCGCGTCGGGCGCTGGCGCGGCGTCTTCGCGCATCACTCCTGGGTGGTGGTGAAAGAGAAGGACGCGCGCGCCTATACCCGCTTCGACGTCGTCGGCTGGGGGGCACCGGTGCGCGTCAACCACCGCGAGGCCGATGGGCGCTGGTTCGGCAATGTTCCCGAGCTGGTGGCGGAAGTGCGCGGCGAGGCGGCCGAGCGCCTCATCCCGCGCATCCGCGCCGCCGTCGCGAGCTATTCCTACAATGCGCCGGGCAGCTATCTCGCCTGGCCGGGTCCGAACTCGAACAGCTTCGTCCAGCATGTGCTGGCCGAGGTGCCCGAGCTAGGCCAGGCCCTGCCGCCGACCGCGATCGGCAAGGATTTTCGCGATGACGGCCTGTTCGCCGGACTGACCCCGAGCCGCACCGGCGTGCAAGCCTCGCTCTACGGGCTCGCCGGGATCACGCTCGGATGGGTCGAGGGCGTCGAGATCAACCTGCTCGGGCTCGTCGCCGGGCTCGACCTGCGCAGCCCGGCGCTGAAATTGCCGGGATGGGGTCGGGTCGGCGTTTAGCCCATCCGAGCGGGGCTTTCTCCTTCATTGGGAGCAAAGACGCGGCGGCCTAAACCGCCTCCAGCGCCTGCGCCAGATCCGAGATCAGATCCTCGATGTTCTCGATGCCGACCGAGATGCGGATCAGCGCGTCGGTCAAGCCGATCTCCTCGCGCAACTCGCGCGCCACACCCGAATGGGTCATCGCGGCGGGGTGCGAGACCAGCGTTTCCGTGCCGCCGAGCGAGACCGCGAGCTTCATGATCTGCAGGTTGTCGAGCACGGCGAAGGCCTCCTTCTCGCCGCCGACGACGTCGAAGGCGAAGGTCGAGCCGGGGGCCGAGCACTGCCGGTCGAACACCGCCTTGCGCGGATCGCCCTGCTTGAGATCGCCGAGATAATGCAGCCTGGCGATCTTGGGGTGGCTGGCGAGATATTCGGCCACGAGCTTGGCGTTCTCGTTGGCCCGGCTCATGCGGATGTCGAGCGTCTCCAGCGAGCGCATCAGCATCCAGCACGAGTTCGGATCGGCCTGCGTGCCGAGCGAGCCGCGCCAGCTCTTGACCTGCCGCACCAGCGCCTCGGAACCAGAGATCGAGCCGCCGACGAGGTCGGAATGTCCGCCGACATACTTGGTCAGCGAGAGCAGGGTCAAATCCGCGCCATGCTTCAGCGGCTTCTGGTATTTCGGACCGAGCATGGTGTTGTCGACCACGACGGGCGGGCGATGTCCCTGCGACTGTTCCAGTTCGTCGGCGATCGCCTTGCAGGCTTCGAGATCGACCAGCCCGTTCGTCGGATTGGCCGGCGTCTCGACCACGATCATGCCAACGCGGCCCTTGGCGGCGGCGGCCTTGGCGGTCGCCCGCATCTGGTCGAGGCTCAGCCCGTCGGTGAAGCCGAAGGCCGTGACGCCGAAAGCGCCCATCTGGTTCTTCAGCAGGGTCTCGGTCCCGCCATAGAGCGGGCGCGAATGGATGACGGTGTCGCCCGGCCGCAGGAAGGCGAAGCAGGTCGTCGCGATCGCGGCCATTCCGCTGGCGAAGACCGCGCATTTTTCCGCTTCGTCCCAGATCGCCAGGCGATCCTCGAGGATCTCCATGTTGGGGTGGTTGAAGCGCGAGTAGACGAGGCCCGATTTCTCGCCGGGTTTGGGCAGGCGACGGCCCGAGGTCAGGTCGAAGAAGTCCTTGCCCTGCTGCGCGTTCTCGAAGACGAAGGTCGAGGTCAGGAACACCGGCGGCTTCAGCGCGCCCTCCGACATCGCCGGCGAATAGCCGAAGCCCATCATCAGCGTCTCGGGATGGAGCTTGCGGTTGGCGATGCGGTCCTTGTGGTAGTTGTTGTCGCTCATCGCCGTTCTCCCTTGGCTTGCAGAAGCGACAGCCTACGCGCTTCGCCGCGCCATTGCATGACCGATCTCCACTGGACGGCTGATGGAAAGAGCAGGTATCTGCCAAGTTTCGTCCGCACAGGAGCAGTTCATGCTCGATTCCATTGACCGCCGCATGCTGGCCATTTTGCAGGAGGACGGCCGCGTCACAAATCAGGAATTGTCCGAGAAGGTCGGACTGTCGCCCACGCCCTGCCTGCGCCGGCTGAAGCGATTGGAAGAGACCGGGGTTATTCGCGGCTATGCCGCGATCGTCGATCCCAAGGCCTATGGCCTGCCTTTCAGCGTCTTCGTCTCGGTGCGCCTGTCGCAGCAGACGCAGGAGAACATCGCCGAATTCGAGAAGGGAGTGGAGAGTTGGCCGGAGGTCACCGAATGCTACCTGATGACCGGAAGCCAGGATTATCACCTGCGTGTGCTGACCGATGGCATCGAGGGTTACGAGCGCTTCCTGAAACTGAAGGTGACGCGGCTGAAATGCATCCAGTCGGTCGAATCGAACTTCGCGCTGGCGATCATCAAGAAGCGAAACGGACTGCCGCCGATCTGACGGGTTTGATCAGAGGCTTCGCGACGGATAACGCATCTTCCAGTAGCCGATCGCTCCGAGGACGAGGCCTAGCCCGATGGGCGGAAGGAATATCCGAAGCGCGTCCCGGCCAAGGTCGAGCCTGACGACGCTGCACCCGCTGGTGTTCATCTCGCATCCGAAGCCGCTGAGCAGCCACCAGGCGACGAGGACGAGCCCGACGATCAGGATTCCTGAAGACAGGATCAGGCGCGGCCACATCGCAAGACGTTACGGATTGTCGGCGTGCGAGGCAAATCCGGCCGCGCAATATCAGGCCCCGGCGCGGTCCATCGCCCGCCGCACCACCTGCGTCACCTCACTATCGGACAGGAAAAGGTCGTGCCGCAGCATGCTCCAGCCGCGCCCCGAGGTGTCGGCGACGCGCACGCCCAGCGCCTCCAAACGGGAGCGGTCGGCCGCGCCGGCGCGCGCCACGCCGCCGGCGATGCGCGCCGAGACGGCCAGCGCCCGGTCGCCGGGGTCGATAATCAGCGTCATCCGGCGGGCGAGCGGGCCGAGCTTCGAGACGGTCTGCTCGAAAGCGTCGATATCGATGTCGGGCGATGCGAAGACGACGGAGCCGATCCGGGCCGAAACATCGCTTTCGAGGCGCAGTTCGCGCAAGGCCTCCAGCGTCAGGAAGGTGCCCATCGAATGCGCGACGATGTGAATGCGGCCGACCGTCGGGTTGTTGACCAGCGCCCGCAGCGACTGCACGAAACCGTCGCGCGACCACAGCGCGCTCTCGCGATCATAGGCGTAGTCGAGCAGGCCGCCGCCCGAGGGCCAGGCGAAGAGAGCGGTCCTGCCCTGGAACTCCAGCGCATGCGAAAGCTGGCCGGCGCTGCGCGCAGCCGATTCGAACGTCTCGTTGTAGCCATGGACGTAGAGCAGCACGTCGCGTCCCGTCGCGGCTTCGGCAAAGCGGAGCGCCGGGGCCGAGGCGGTGCGTCTCTCCAGTCCGAGCACCGCCCAGTCGCCGCTGACCGCCGAAGACACCCGCCCCGAAATGCCGCGCCCGGGCGGCGACAGCCTCGCCTCCGCGAAGCTCAGGCCTTCGCCGCGCTCGCGACCGAAAAACGGCGGACGGCTGTCGCCGGCGGGCTTGCGGGTCGTCGCCACCAGCAGCCCCGGCTCCTTGCCGAGCGCGGAGGCGTCGGCGCGCGTCGGCTCGGAGAAAGGCGAGACTGCGGCTTCCGTCTGCGCGCAGGCGGCGAGCGTCGTGGACATGAGGCCCAGTAGCACGGAGCGTCGGCAAAGGGCTGCGTGCCGGGAATCTGGCATGGGCGGAACCTGTCCGGAGATGTGGGAGCGGCCGGTTTGGCCAGTTCGCCCTTAAAGGCAGGCTAACGCGGCCAGATTGCGGCGTCGGTTTTACCGACCGATGGCGGCGCCCGGCGCGCTGACGACGAGATCGACCGTCGAGCCCACGGTTCCGACCAGTCCGCTGGCGATGTCGCCGAGCTTGTCGCCAACGCCGGGGCCGGCGGTGGCGATGCCGCCGTCCGCCTGCAGCCTGCGGCCGATCAGTTGCACCACCTTGGGCGAGGCCGCGAATTTGGCGTGGTTGAGCCGGTCGCTGGTCGAGACCTCCGATAGATCGATGATCGTCGCACCGGCCTTTTCGAGATCGGCGATGATCTGCGTGTCCTTCGCCGAGATGGCGCCGAGCCGCGTCTTGTCGCCGGCGAAGCGGCGGGAGAAGGCGAGCGCGCGGTCGTCCGCCGAGACGAAGACGGTGACGGGCCGCCTGATCTGGCGCAATTGCGTCCTGAACACGTCGAGATCGACGTCGGGAGCCGCCAGCATGACGTCTCGCAGCTTGCCGCCGAAATTGCCGTCACCCCGGATCGAGGCCTGCCGGAGCGTCTCCAGCGTCAGGAGGGTTCCCATGGAATGAGCGAGGATATCGACACGGGTCGTGCCGAGATCGCGGGAGATGGCGCGCAGGTTGAGCTCGAGGAAATCGCGCGAATACATCGCACTCTCGCGGTCGTAGGGATACTGCAGGAGCTGGCCGCGCGAGGGCCAGGTGAACAGCACCGCGACACCCTTGAAGCCGGCGTCATGGACGATCTGGGCGAAGCGATAGGCGGCATCCGCGAAGCTCGTATTGTAGCCATGGACGAAGACCAGCACGTCCCGCTCCGCCGCCGGACGCCGCTGGATCTCGCGGCGGACCGCGAGCAGCGTCTCGGGCAGCGCGAGGGGTTCGACCGACGCCACGGCGAAATGCTGCCCCGGCAGGGCCTGGCCGCCGCTGCCCGGCAGTTCGAGTTCGCCCGGCTTGTGGGCGCGCGGGACCGTGATGTCGAGCTTGGCGAAGGCGAGCTTCGGTCCGCGCTCGCCGGTGAAATATTGCGGCTGGTCGGCGGCCTCGCGCGTCGTCGCCACGAAAACCCGAACGGTGCCGGCGATCTCGTCGGGCTTGGCGGCGGAAAGGACGAGCGTGCGCGGCGGCCCGCCGCAGCCGGCCAGGACAAGCGGAGCCAGCAACGCCAACACCACAAAACGAAACCGGCAGTCCGCACGCATCATGACGAAACAGGTCTCACCAAAGCAGCAGATCATCAAGATGCAAGCATGACACAGTGACGACGGCAGGTTGCGCTTGTCGGAGCAGTAGGAGGCTTGCTACTGGCCAGTGATGCCACCGTCCGCGACCTCGCCAGCAAGCCTTGCAGACGCCGTGCTCTCCGGCGAGCGGGCAGCGCTGGCGCGCGCCATCACGCTGGCGGAGTCGCGCCGGGCCGACCATCGCGAGCAGGCGCGCGCGCTGATCCAGACGCTGCTGCCGAACACCGGCGGTGCGATCCGCGTCGGTATCACTGGCGTGCCCGGCGTCGGCAAATCGACAACGATCGACGCGCTCGGCAGCTATCTGACGGAGCAAGGCCACAAGGTCGCGGTGCTGGCGGTCGATCCGTCCTCCACGCGCACCGGCGGCTCGATCCTCGGCGACAAGACGCGCATGGCGCGGCTCGCTGTCGATCCCAACGCCTATATCCGGCCCTCGCCCTCCTCGGGCACGCTCGGCGGCGTCGCGGCCCGGACGCGCGAGACCATGCTCCTCTGCGAGGCGGCGGGCTTCGACGTGATCCTCGTCGAGACGGTCGGCGTCGGCCAGTCGGAAACGGCGGTGGCCGACCTGACCGACTTTTTCCTCGTGCTGATGCTGCCCAATGCTGGCGACGAATTGCAGGGCATCAAGAAGGGCATCATCGAACTCGCCGACATGATCGCCGTCAACAAGGCCGACGGCGCTGGCGCGACGGCGGCGCGCGCGGCAGCCGCGCAGTATCAGGCGGCGCTCCATATCCTGAGCCCCGCCTCTCCGCTCTGGACGACGCCGGCCGTGACCATCTCCGGACTCACCGGCGAGGGGCTCGACGCAATGTGGGCGAGAATCGAGGATCATCGCGCCCGCCACGAAGCCAAGGGGCTGATCGCTGCGAGGCGCCGACGCCAGGATGTGAAATGGATGTGGGCGATGGTCGAGGACAGGCTGCAGGCGAAGCTGCGCCACGACCCCGCGCTGAAGGCGCGCGCGCCGGCGCTGGAAGCGGCGGTGGCGAAGGGCGAACTGGCCGCGACGGTCGCCGCAGAAGAGATTGCGCAGGCGCTGGGGCTGTGAGGCGATGATGGACAGACGCCCCGACATCCTGATCACCGGCTTCGGCCCCTTCCCCCGTGTCAGGGTCAACCCGACGACGGCGCTCGCGCGCATGGTCGCCGATCGACTGAAGCGCGCGGGGCTGAGGGCCGATCTGCTGGTGATGGAGACGAGCTACGGCGCCGGCCTGCCAACCCTGAAGGACCATCTGGCGAAGACGCGGCCGAAGGCGGTGCTGATGCTCGGGCTCGCCGCCCGCGCCCGCTTCGTCAGGGTCGAGCTGTTCGGGCGCGGAAACGCCAGCCGGCTTCATCCCGATGCGACCGGCGCGACGCCGGCCAGCGCTCCGGCGAACCGCAGCGGCCTGCCCCTACGCACGACTGGAAACCCCGCCGGCGCACTGGCGGCGCTCAGGCGATTCGGCATCCGCACCCATCGTTCGGCTTCGGCCGGGCGCTATCTCTGCGACGCCTGCTATGCGGCGGTTTTGCGCCATGCGACTCGAAACGGCGCCCCGGTGATCTTCATCCATGTGCCGTGGCCAAGGCCCGCGCCGGGCTCGCGGCCGCTGACGCGAAGCCGGCCGTTTCGGCCGGGCGCGGCCAGTCTGAGCGCCGCTCTCGCCGCGATCGGCCGCGATCTCGCGCGGATCGGCCGGCAGCGCGCCTGACCGGTCCCTCGGGGGCGCCTCCGCTGCTCCAGAACGACACAGCGCCGCTGGCACGCCGCTTGAAGCCCGGCAGTTCGGAGGAGCTTGCCATGCTGATTTCGCGACGCAGCCTGCTGGCGGCGACACTGTTTGGGACAGTCGGTCTCGCATCATCCCGCGCCGGTGCGCAGAGCGCACCTCGCACCGCCTCGCCCACGCCACTCGGCCAGTTCGGCCTCGAGGCCACGACGCTGGGCCTGCGTGCGGGCTCCGCCGACGACCAGTCTCGCCTTCTCCAGAACGCGCTGCTGGAGGCTGCCAAACGCAACGCACCGCTGATCGTCCCGCCGGGGCGCTATCGCATCGCTGATGTCGTGCTGCCCGAAGGCGCGCGGCTCATCGGCGTTCCCGGCGCCAGCCAGTTCATCGCCGCGCAAGCCGGGCCGATGCTGATCGCGCGTCGGATCAGGCGCGCTGCCCTCTCCGGGCTGGTGCTGGACGGGCTCGACATCCGCCCGGGCCAGCGCAACGGCCTGCTGACCGCAGACGAGGTGCTGGATTGCGCTGTTCAGGACTGCGAATTCGGCAATGCCGGCTCGGTCGGGCTCATGCTGAATCGCACCGCCGGCACCATCCGGCAGAGCCGTTTCCGGAGCATGCGCGACTCGGCCCTGTTCTCGCTCGATTCGCGCGGGCTCTCGATCGAGGCCAACCAAGTCGAGGACTGCGGCAACAACGGCATCCAGCTCTGGCGCAGCCAGCCTGGCGACGACCAGTCGATCGTGCGCGGCAACCGGATCAACCGCGTCCGCTCGGACGCCGGCGGCGACGGGCCCAACGGCAACGGCATCAGCCTCTACAAAGCCGGCGGCATCATCATCGAGGGCAACACGCTGCGCGACTGCGCGCTGACCTTCATCCGCAACAATTCGGGCTCCGGTGTCCAGATCATCGGCAATCAGGGCCGGCGCTGCGGCGAGGTCGGGCTCTATTCGGAGTTCGCCTTCGAGGGCGCGATCATCACCAACAACCTCGTCGAGGACTGCGCGCAAGGCGCCAACATCACCAACCTCGACCATGGCGGCAGGCTTTCCGTCTTCGCCAACAACATCATCCGCAACGCGCAACGCGGCTTTGCACCCAAGGGCACGGAGCTGATCGGCGGCATGGGCGTGCATGTCGAGGCGGAAGCCACCGTGACCGGCAACGTCATCGAGAACGCGAGCGATATCGGCATCTCGCTCGGCTGGTCCTGGGGCATGCGCAATCTGGTCGCCACCGGCAACATGGTCCGCAAGACCGGCATCGGCGTCTCGGTCTCGCTGGTGCCCAAGGAACGCAACGCGCTCATCGCCAACAACGTCATCACTGATGCAAGCAAGGGGGCGGTCGTCGGGACGGAGTACGGGAAGGTGGTGACCGGCGACCTGACGAAGGCGGCCGATCAGCGCGCGGCTGGCGTCAGGGTCGAGAACAACGCGGTGGGTTGAGGGCTCAAACCGCAGCCGCCCTCACCCGCCCGACCTCGATGCCGTTCCAGTTGGTCAGCACGCTCTCGCGCAGCGGCGCGAAAGCCGCGCCTTGCGCCTCGTCCAGCGGGAGGAAGCGCGCGATCAGCGCTGCCATGACGACCTCCGCCGCACGCCCCGCGCCGTCGTCGCATTTCAACGCGATGCCGTAGCCGAGTTCCGGAAGCGATCCGCAATAGACGCCCTCTGCGCCAGTCTTGATGAAGGCGCGGGCGCCCAGCAGGTCCATGGCGCGGGTGTCGAAGCGGCCGGTGCCGGCGACCATAAAGGGATGGGCCGCGACCGCCTTGCGGATGCGCGCGGCGGCCCTGGCGCGCTCGGGCCCAAAGCCATGACCCGTCCCGAAACGCGCAAAGCCGAGAGCCATCGCCTGCAGCGGCACGGCATAGGTCGGGATCGAGCAGCCGTCGACGCCGGAGCGCTCCGCGAGATGGGCCGCGCCGGTGACGTCTTCGAGCGCGCCGCGCACCGCCTGCTGCACGGCATGGCCGGCCTTGACGTAGCCGGAAGGATCCTCGTCGAGTCCGCAGGCGAGGCAGACGAAGCCGGCATGCTTGCCCGAGCAGTTGTTATTGAGGGCACTCGGCTCGCGGCCCTCTTTCGCCATGGCGCGCGCTGCAGCCTCGTTCATCGGCCAATGCGCGCCGCATTCGAGGCAGCCGGCGTCGCGGCCGGCCTTTGTGAGCATCGACAGCGAAGCCTCGGCATGGGCCGGCTCGCCGGAATGCGAGGCGACGGCGAGCGCGATCTCAGGCTCGCTCAGACCGTAGCGGTCGGCAGCGCCGCTCTCAAACAGCGGCAGGGCCTGCAGCGCCTTCACGGCCGAGCGCGGAAACACCGGCCGCGCGACATCGCCGAGCGACAGCACCACGCCGCCATCGGCATCGACCACAATGGCCGCGCCGCGATGGCGCGATTCGACCACGTCGCCGCGCAGAACCTCGGCCAGAACGGGGTTGTCCATCGTCATCTCCAGGGGCTCGGGTCCGGACTCGGGGCGGCGTCGCCGGAATGGCCGGCTTGTGGCGTTTGACGCTCGACCTGTCAAAAGCGATGGCGCAAACTGGCGCTCCCTGCGATGGACAGGTCGGTTCGCCCGCCTCCATCCGCCCGATCCGAAAGAACCGATGCAGCCAGAGTCGCAGTCCTCGCCCGATTACGAGACCGAGTACAACAACCGGGCCCGCGTGCCGGAGCATCCGGCAATCATCGCCGGCTGGGCCGCCGACGCCGCCGCCTATCGCGAGGCTGCGTTCTGCGAACTCGGCGTGAGCTATGGCGAGAGCGAGCGGCAGCGCTACGATCTGTTCAAGCCGGACGCGATCACGGGCGACGCCATCGTCCTGTTCATCCATGGCGGCTACTGGCAGGGGCTCGACCGGAGCTTCTTCTCGCATATGGCGCGCGGCGTGAACCGGCGCGGCCTGCCCGTCTCGGTCGTCGGCTACGACCTGTGCCCGCAAGTGGAACTCGGCCACATCGTCTGGGAACTGCAGCAGGCGGCCGCCGCCCTGTGGCATCGCTTCAAGCTGCCCGTCGTCGCAGCCGGGCATTCCGCCGGTGGCCATCTCGCCGCCTGCCTGCTGGCGACCGACTGGAAGAACGTCGATCCCGAGCTGCCCGACCAGCTCGTGCCGGCCGCCTATGGCATTTCGGGAATCTACAACCTCAAGCCGCTGACCGAAACGAGCGTCAACAAGGCGCTGGGCTTGTCCTTCGAGGCCGCCGAGCGCGAGAGCCCTTTGTTCTGGCCCGCGCCGTCGCGTCTGATCATGGACGCCGTCGTTGGAGCGCGGGAGAGCGAAGAATATCTCAAGCAGAGCCGTCGGATCGTCGATGTCTGGGGGCTGGAAGGCGTCCAGACGCGCTATGAGGAGATCGCCGGCGCGGACCATTTCACCGTGATCGCCGGCCTCGCCGATCCCGACAGCGCGATGACCGCAAGACTGGCCGCGCTCGCCGGCGCTTGATCTTCGGGCTGGAGGCTCTATCCAGAGTCGGACTGATATTCGGAGCCCGCGATGCAGACCTTCTTCGTCGAGATCAAATGCAAGCTCGGCAAGACCTATGAGGTCGCCAGCGAACTCGCCGACCGCGAGATCGCCTCGGAAATCTACTCGACAGCCGGTAATTACGATATCCTCGCCAAGTTCCATGTCGGAACGGACGTCGATATCGGGCATTTCGTGGCGCAGAAGGTCCAGTCGATCCCGGAGATCGCCGACACCCACACCATCATTACCTTCAAGGCGTTCTGAGCCGCCCCGCGACCGCATCCTCCGAGCAGTCCGACACCTGCGACGCGCACGCCTAGATCGCCGTCAGCACCCACGCATATTGGTAGCGCCCATAGGGCGTGCTGGTGACGCCATTGCGTTCCGTGCCCGGAAACTCCTCCGGCGGGGTGACGACCCGGACCCGGAACACATCCTTCTCGCCGGGCTTGAGCAATCCCATATGGACCGCCGCCGCACCGAGGATCGAGTCGCCACTATAGATGTCGGTTCCCCAGATCTGACCCTCCGCCACGCCGGTGATGCGGAAGTAGTAGGTCGCGCCGACCTTCTCGCAGAGCCCGTGCATGTTCGGCGGCGCGTCGGACGCGATGGCGTTCTTGTCGAGCAGCCGTCTGAGCTGCCGGCGCGAAAGCCGTCCGCCGCGATCAAAATAGGCGACGAGATCCTGGACGACTTTCATGACGCTGCCCCCGGCTGCATGGAAACGACCCGCCCATAGGACGGCTGGAAGGACGCCGACCGCTTGGGCAGCGCCCAGAGCACCGCATAGGGCATAGCCTGCGACGGGTAGCCGATATCGCCATCGGTGATGACGATGGCGGCGTTGACGCGCGCATCCTCGGCGAGAGCCAGAAGCGCCGGCGTCAGGTCGCTGCCGCCATAGCCGCTAATCTGGTAGTCGGCGAGCGCGGCGGGCGAGACCATCTCGTCGCTGGTGACGACGCTGTCGCATTGCACGACGCGGATCTCGTCGACGCCGGCCGCATCGCAGAAATCGGCGATGGCGCCGAGCGCGTGGGGGATGTCGTCGGTCATCGAGGCGCTGGTGTCGAGCACGATGGTCAGCATCCAGGAATGGCGCTTGCGCCCCGGCGTGACGAGGTCGGTGCGCTCCGCTCCCCGGCGCGAGGCGCGGGTGTAAGTGCGCTCGCCGGCGGCGACGCCCTCGAGCCAGGTCTGGAGCGCGACATGCCACGGCGTCGCAAAAAGCCCGCGCTGCGCCTTGACATCCTGCTGCGTGTCGCCACTCCCGACGCCGCGCCCGCGCATCACGCCCATCGCCTTGGCGAGCGCCATGCCACGCGCGGCGAGATCGCGGATGGCGCGGGCGCGCTGCGCCTGCCCCGCCGCATCGTCCGGGAAGAGCTCGCGCTCGCGGACGGCGTCGAGCGCATCGCCCATCGCGCCCGACGAGGCCTGCCCGCCCGCGCCCAGCACCTTGTCGACGCTGACGAGCACGCCCTCCCAGACCTGCGTCCGCGTGGTCATGAACTGACCGGAGCGGCGCATCTCCAGCACGATCTCCTCGGCCCCCCTGTCGCGCGCGCCGGTCATGTCGAGCCCGCCCGCCGGGATCGTGGTCCGGCCCAGCGCATGCCGCAGCATGTCGTTGATGATGTAGTCATGGGCATAGTTGAACTCGATCGCCGCGCTGCCGCGCGCCCGGTCATGCGTCCGCAGCGCGAGATGCAGGAGCTCGTGAGCGAGCACGAAGACGAGGTCGTCGGCGCTGAGCCTCGCCGTAAAGTCCGGGTTCGCCAGCAGCCGGCCGGACGCGAAGACGCCCATCGTGGGCACGCGGTCGTCGATTTCGACGCGCACCGCCGCCGCCAGCCCCGCCAGATGCGGAAACGGGGCCGTCACCAGCCGCAGGCCGTTGAGGATGCGCGCGCGGGTGGCGCGGTCGTCTCTCGCGCGATCGGGAACAGCGCTCATGCTGCTGCGACCTTGCGCAACAGCGTGAGCATGGCGCGGTCTGCCCCCAGCGCGCCCCAGATCTCGACCATGTCGTTCAGGACCAGCAACTGATGTTCCGACGAAAGGCTGCGCAGGAAGCGGTTCACCACAGCGGCCCTCAGGCCCTGCGCCTTGCCGTCGCGCACGAACTGGCGGATGCAGTCGAGGATGAACCAGCGCGCGGCATCGCCCTTGGGCAGGTGCTCGGGCTTGCGCAGATACTCCTCCAGAGGGCGGATCGCGCCGATCGAATCCTCCGCGAGCGCGCAGAACACCACCGCATCCTCGGGCGAGAGCCGGCCGAAGGCGAGCGCGCGCCTTGTCTCGGCCGTCAGCACGCCAGCCTTGTGCGCCATATCCAGCGCGCGCGACAGCAAAGCCCAGGCGCGCGGCGTCGAGAAGGGCTGGGGCTCGGCCGGCACGGGCCGCATCAGCGCGTCTGGCATCGTCGCGATGAAGCTGCGGATTTCGGCCCTGACGCCGGCGCGCTGGGCCCAGGCGAGCCAGTCGCCGGCATCGACGCGCAATTGCAGGATGGTGACGCGGTTGACCAGCGCCGAACTCATGGCGCGCACCAGGGCGCGGTCCTGCAAGCGGTTGCCGGCCGCCACGACCCAGGTGCCCTTCGGCAAGGCGTGCTCGCCGAGCCGGCGTTCCAGCAGGAGCGAGTAGAACGCCTTCTGAACGTCGGGCGAGCAGGCGGGCAATTCGTCGAGGAACAGGCAGAACGGCTCCGGCTTTTCCGGCAGCAGGATGCGCGGCGGGCAGAACACCGAGCGCTCGCCGATGATGCGCGGAATGCCGCTGACATCCTCGGGCGCGATCTGCGTGCCGAGCAGCGAACGGCATGGCAGACCGGCCTCGCGCGCCGCATCGTAGACCAGCTCGGACTTGCCGAGACCCGGCGGGGAGAGCAGCAGGAAGCTCTGCTCATGGGCCATGCACTGGATCAGTTGCTTGGCCTGTCGCAGGGAGACGACTTCGTCGAGTGCGGAGCGCGCTGATTCCATAACCACCTCCCAGCCGTCGCCCGGGCCGACGGCACCACGACGAATATTGTGGGAGCGCGCGATCAAACTCGCCATAGCGTATTGAAATCATTATTTTTTTGAGGTATTTCGCCGGTTAATCGGCCGTTCATGTTGCGTCTTTGCGCCTGCTTGTCCCGCAGATCGAAGCGCTTTCCCGACGCGCGCAAGACCTTCACTGCCGGCGCGTCTTGACGCACGGCCCCGAACGCGCGACCTCGTTGCTTCGGATTGACGCGAAGGAAGCGTGGGGATGGCTAAGAGCACCTTGTCGGCGGACCTGCGCTCGGGCGCGCTGGTCTACCACCGCGTTCCGCGCCCCGGCAAAATCGAGATCCAGGCAACCAAGCCGCTCGGCAACCAGCGCGACCTCGCGCTTGCCTATTCGCCCGGCGTGGCGGCCGCCTGCGAGGCGATCGTCGACGATCCCTCCCAGGCCGCCGAGCTGACCTCGCGCCAGAATCTGGTGGCCGTCATCACCAACGGCACAGCCGTGCTGGGCCTCGGCGACATCGGCCCGCTCGCCTCCAAGCCGGTGATGGAGGGCAAGGCGGTCCTGTTCAAGAAGTTCGCCGGGATCGACTGCTTCGACATAGAGGTCGAGCAGAAGAACATCGAGAAATTCGTCGAGGTGGTCGCAGCGCTGGAACCAACTTTTGGGGGCATCAATCTCGAGGACATCAAGGGTCCCGAATGCTTCGAGATCGAGGAGCAGTTGAAGGCCCGGATGAAGATCCCGGTCTTCCATGACGATCAGCACGGCACCGCGATCATTGTCTCGGCGGCGATCCTCAACGGGCTCGACCTCGCCGGCAAGCACATCGGCGACGTCAAGATCGTCGTCTCCGGCGCGGGCGCGGCAGCGCTCGCCTGCCTCAACCTGCTGGTCGAACTCGGCGCGCAGCGGAAGAACATCTGGGTCACCGACCTCGAAGGCGTCGTCCACAAGGGCCGCAACACCCTGATGGACCGCTGGAAGGAGATTTATGCGCAGGACACCGACGCCCGCACGCTGGCCGAGGTGATCGGCGGCGCGGATGTCTTTCTAGGCCTTTCGGCGGCGGGCGTGCTCAAGCCCGAGATGGCCAGGAGCATGGCGGAAAAGCCGCTGATCCTGGCGCTGGCCAACCCCAATCCCGAGATCACGCCCGAGGATGCGCTCGCCGTCCGTCCCGACGCGATGATCTGCACCGGGCGCTCGGATTATCCCAATCAGGTCAACAACGTCCTGTGCTTTCCCTACATCTTCCGCGGCGCGCTCGACGTGCAGGCGACGACGATCAACGAGGCGATGAAGCTCGCAGCCGTCCGCGCTATCGCCGCGCTCGCCCGCGAGGCGACATCCGACATCGCGGCGCGCGCCTATGGCGGCGAGGCCTCGACCTTCGGTGCAACGTCACTGATCCCCAACGAGTTCGATCCGCGCCTGATCCTGCGCATCGCGCCCGCTGTCGCCGAGGCCGCGATGGCGACCGGCGTGGCGCGCAAGCCGCTGCCCGATATCGAAGCCTATCGAGAGGATCTGTCGCGCTTCATCTTCCGTTCCGGCTTCATCATGAAGCCGCTCTTCGCCAAGGCGAAGGCCGACCCCAAGCGCGTGATCTACGCCGAGGGCGAGGATGAGCGCGTGCTGCGCGCCGCGCAGGTCGCGCTGGAAGAGGGTCTCGCTATCCCGATCCTGATCGGCCGGCCGAGCGTGATCGAGACGCGCGTCAAGCGCTACGGCCTTTCGATCCGGCCCGGCGTCGATTGCGAGCTGGTCAACCCGGACGACGATCCGCGCTATCGCGACTATGTCCAGACCTATCTCGACATCGCGGGCCGGCGCGGCGTCACTCCCGAGGCCGCGCGCTCGCTGGTGCGCACCAACACGACCGTGATCGCGGCGCTGGCCGTGGCGCGCGGCGAGGCGGATGCGATGATCGCGGGCCTGGAGGGGCGCTTCCTCTCGCGGCTGCGGCATATCAAGGACATCATCGGGCTCCAGCCCGGCGTCCGCGACATTTCGGCGATGACGCTGATCGTCACCAACAAGGGCGCGTTCTTCCTTGCCGATACGCATGTCCGGCACGACCCGTCCGCCGAGGAGATCGCCGACATGACGGTGCTGGCGGCGCACCATGTCCAGCGCTTCGGCATCGAGCCCAAGATCGCACTGCTCTCGCATTCGGATTTCGGCGCGGCCGACACGCCTTCCTCGCTGAAGATGCGCAAGGCGCTCGGGCTGATCCGTGAGCGCGCGCCGGAGCTCGAATGCGACGGCGAGATGGAGGCCGACACGGCGCTCGTCGCGATGGTGCGCGAGCGTGTGCTGCCGTCCTCGCGGCTCAAGGGCGTCGCCAACGTGCTGGTCTTCCCCAATCTCGACGCTGCCAACATCGCCTATCAGTTCGCCAAGGTGCTGGCGGACGCGCTGCCCGTCGGGCCGATCCTGATCGGCACGGCCAAGCCCGCCCATATCCTGACCGGCTCGGTCACGGCGCGCGGCGTCGTCAACATGACGGCGGTGGCGGTGGTGGAGGCGCAGGAGCGTGCGGCGGCGACCAGCTGAGCCACCGCACGCGCCTCCGAGGTCTCTACAATCGACTTTGACGCCCCGCCGAATCGATGCCCTTGCGTCAACTGCGGGGGCGTGTCACAGTTTTGTCAGAGGTGTTGTGAGTCGGGTCCGTGCGGCGCTCTGCCTAGCCTAACCTGGCCTTAGCCTAAAAATCAGACATACCGGCATCCGGGGGGAGGCCCGCCTATGATCGTATCGCTCGTCTATGCGAGCAGGAGCGTCGTGCCATGCGACGACGCCCGCTTCGCGCCCAATATCAGGACGATCCGCGAATGTACGGAGTTACAGAACATCCGCACCGGCATCACCGGGTTCCTGTTCTACTTCGACAACAAATTCGTCCAGATCATCGAGGGCGATTTCGACAATGTTGCCGATCTCTATAAGCGGATCCGCCGTGACGAACGGCATACGGCTTGCCGGATCATCGAATTCCGCGAGATCGACCATCGCAACTTCGACGAGCATGCGATGGAAAACTCGATGGACTTCATTGTGCGCAACCATGCCGAACTGCACGTCAAGATGGGCTTCCTCAACAAGTTCATCGGCGAATCGGTGCCCGGCGCCATTCGCCTGTCGGACCTGCTCTATTCCGTCGCGCAGGAAATCCAGATGAAGCCGAGTTTCCCGCGCCTGCCCGCGGCCGGACGCCTCCTCGCCGGCGAGACGGCACCGCTGATCTGACGGGACTGGCGTCGATTTCGGCTTGGCAGTGCTGTGCTGCCTTGCCCATACTCGCCTGCATGAGCGGCGTTGCCCGCATCGTCAGGGAGCCTCGCCATGTCCCGCGTGACACGCCGCGCCATTGCCGCGCTCGTCGCCGCCATGCTCAGCCTGGGGGTCGCTGGCTCAGCCTTCGCGCAGATCGTCTTCCATCGCGGCAATGATGGCGATCCCGAGACGCTCGACCCTCACAAGACCTCGACGGTGACCGAGGCGCATCTGATGCGCGACCTGTACGAGGGCCTCGTCATCCACTCGATGAAAGGCGAGATCATGCCCGGCGCAGCCGAAAGCTGGACGATCGCGCCCGACGGCAAGACCTACACCTTCGCATTGCGCGCCAACGCGAGATGGTCGAACGGTGACCCGGTCAGGGCGTCGGACTTCGTGTTCTCGCTGCGCCGGATGATCAACCCCGAAACCGGCGCGAAATACGCCAATATCCTCTATCCGATCCTCAATGCCGAGGCGATCAACAAGGCCGGCGCGGGCGCGAAGCTCGAGGATCTCGGCGTCAGGGCGCTGGACGAGCGCACGCTGGAGATCACGCTGGAGCGACCGACGCCCTATTTCCTCGAACTGCTGACGCACCAGACCGGGCTGCCGGTACATCCGCCCTCCGTCGCCAAAGCGGGCCGCGATTTCGTCAAGCCGGAGAACTGGGTCTCGAACGGGGCCTATGTGCTGAAGGAGAGCGTGCCCAACTCGCATATCAGGCTCGACCGGAATGCCGCCTTTCACGACGCGGCCAATGTGAAGATCGACACGGTCATCTACTATCCGGCGTCCGACCTCGCCGCCGCCGCCCGGCGCTTCCAGGCCGGCGAACTGCACATGACGACCGACATTCCGGCCGACCAGATCAAGCAGTTGCGCCAGAAGCTCGGCGACCAGGTCAAGGTCGCGCCCTATCTCGGCACCTATTTCCTCATCATCAACTCGGCCAAGAAGCCATTTGACGATGTCCGCGTGCGCCGGGCGCTCTCGCTGGCGATCGACCGCGAATTCATCGCCGACGAGATCTGGGCCGGGACGATGCTGCCGGCCTACGGCGTGATTCCGCCCAATATCGGCAATTACGGCGCGCGCGCCGAGGCCGATTTCAAGCTCACATCCCCGCTCGACCGCGAGGACGAGGCCAAGAAGCTGCTGGCGGCGGCAGGCTTCGGACCGGGCGCGCCCCTTCGGCTGCAACTGCGCTACAACACCACCGACAACAACCGCCGCACGGTCATCGCCATCGCCGAGCAGTGGAAGGCGATCGGCGTCGAGACCACCTTCATCAACACCGACGGCAAGACCCATTTCGCCTTCCTGCGCGATGGCGGCGATTTCGACGTCGCCCGCTATGGCTGGATTGGCGACTATTCGGACCCGCAGAACTTCCTGTTCCTGTTCCTGAGCGACAACACCGGGTTCAATTCCGGCAAATACGTCAATCCGCAATTCGATGCGCTGATGAAGGCGGCAGCCGAGGAGACCGACCTTGCCACACGCGCCGCGATCCTGCGCGAGGCCGACAGCATCGTCGTGGCGGATGTACCGTGGATCCCGATCCTCTACTACTCGTCCAAGAATCTGGTCTCGCCCAAGCTCGCCGGTTTCGAGCAGAATCTGCGCGGGGCGCTGCCGACGCGGTTCATGAGTTTGAGGCCTTGACCCCGCTGTCATTGCGGGGGGCTGCGCAGCAGCGAACCCGGAATGACAAGGCTTCGCGGCTTTGGCGCGCCTGAGCATGACAGCAGAGTAGCCGCCCTTGCTCCCCTTCATCCTGCGCCGTCTCGCGATCGCGATCCCAACGCTGTTTGTCGTCGTCAGCCTGTCCTTCGTGTTGATGCGGCTGGCGCCGGGCGGGCCGTTCGATCTCGAACAGCCGCTGGAAGCCGCCGTGATGGCCAATCTGCGCCGGATCTACCAGCTCGACCAGCCGTTGCATGCGCAGTACCTGACCTATCTCGGAGCGCTGCTGCGCGGCGATTTCGGCCCGTCCTTCTATTTTCGCGACTTCTCGATCGCGGAACTTTTTGCACTAGGGCTGCCGGTCTCGATGAAGCTCGGGGCGTCTGCGCTGGGGCTTGCCATCGCGATCGGCGGGCCGCTCGGCGCGCTCGCCGCCTTCCGCCAGAACAAGACGGCCGATCACGCGGTGATCGGCTTCGCCACGGCGGGCATCACCATCCCCAACTTCGTCATCGCGCCGGTTCTCCAGATCGTCTTCGGGCTGATGCTGGCCTGGCTGCCGGTCGGCGGCTGGAATGGCGGGGCAGCGCGCAACATGGTCCTGCCGGTGCTGACGCTGGCGCTGCCGCAGATCGCCGTGATAGCGCGGATGACGCGCGCCGCGATGATCGAGACGCTGCGCGCCAACCATATCCGCACCTTGCGGGCACAAGGCCTATCGGGCGCTACCATCGCGCTGCATGCGGCGCGCGGCGCATCCCTGCCGGTCGTCTCCTATCTCGGCCCGGCGGCGGCCGCGCTGCTCACGGGCTCCGTCGTGGTCGAGACAATCTTCGCCATCCCCGGCATCGGGCGCTATTTCGTCGAGGGCGCGCTCAACCGCGACTATACGCTTGTCATGGGCACGGTCGTCGTGGTCGCCGTCTTCGTCCTCGTCTTCAACCTAGTCGTTGATCTGCTCTATGCCCTGCTCGATCCGCGCGTCAGGCTGGAGTGAGCGATGAGCGACGTTCTCCTGACGCCGGTGACCGCCAGCCGCTCGCTTTGGCAGGATGCGGGCCTTCGCCTGCGACGCAACCGGGCCGCCATGGCGAGCCTCGTCCTGCTCGGCCTGATCTCGCTGGCCTGTCTCGTCGGGCCGTATCTGACCGGCCACCCTTACGACCGGGTCTATCCCGACCATGTCCGCGCCACGGCGAGCCTTGAGGCCCACCCAAAGGCCGAGGCCATTCCCGCCGCGATCCAGCGCGTCGCGACGCGGATGCGCGTTGCCGCGTCCGATATCGTCGTCGACGGCGACCGCGTGACGATGACGCTGTCGGCCTCGCGCCCCGTCGATTTGCGGCTGCTGGTCTATTTCGAGCGCTCGGATTCGTTCGGGCCAGCCAGGGTCGCCGCGACCAGTCCGGAGAACCGCAAGATCCAGGTCGAGGTTCCGCTCAAGCGACTGCGCTTCCTGTTCGGAACCGACGGCAACGGCCGCGACCTGCTGACCCGCACGCTGGTTGCCGGCCGCGTTTCGCTGGCCATCGGCCTGCTCGCGACAGGCGTGGCGCTGGTCATCGGCGTGGCCTATGGCGCGACGGCGGGCTATCTCGGCGGGCGCATCGACATGCTGATGATGCGTGTGGTGGACGTGCTCTATGCCCTGCCCTTCATCTTCTTCGTCATCCTGCTGGTGGTGTTCTTCGGCCGGAACTTCATCCTGATGTTCCTGGCCGTCGGCGCGATCGAATGGCTCGACATGGCCCGCATCGTCCGGGGCCAGACGCTCTCGATCAAGCGGCAGGACTATGTGCTGGCGGCACAGGCGCTCGGGGTCTCGACGGGCGGTATCATCAGGCGGCACGTCATCCCCAACACGCTCGGGCCGGTCATCGTCTACGTCACGCTGCTGGTGCCCAAGGTCATCCTGCTGGAGAGCTTTCTGTCCTTCCTTGGCCTTGGCGTGCAGGAGCCGATGACGAGCTGGAGCGTGCTGATTTCGGACGGCGCGCGCTCGATTCAAGGTTCGCCGTGGCTGCTCGTCTTCCCCGCCGCTTTCCTCGTGACGACCTTGTTCGCGCTCAACTTCCTCGGCGACGGCCTGCGCGACGCGCTCGATCCGAAGGATCGGTGAGGTGTCCCCTCCCCCCATCCTCTCCATCCGCGACCTCCGCGTCCGCTTCCGAACGAATGACGGCCCTGTCGAGGCGGTGCGCGGCATCGACCTCGACATCCGACCCGGCGAATTCGTCGCCATCGTTGGCGAATCCGGCTCCGGCAAGAGCCAGGCCGCGATGGCCGTGATGAGCCTGCTCCCAGCCAATGGCGAGGCGACGGGCTCGGTCTCCTATCGCGGCAAGGAGTTGCTGGGCCTGAAGCCCGCCGCGCTCAACGCCTATCGCGGCAAGAAGCTCGCGATGATCTTCCAGGAACCGATGACCTCGCTCGATCCGCTGTTCCGGATCGGCGCGCAGATCGCAGCCCCCTTGCGCCGCCACCAGACGCTCTCGCGGAAAGCAGCTCGCGCGCGAGCGCTGGAGCTGCTGCTGCTCGTGCGCATGCCGCATCCGGAGGCGCGGCTCGACGCCTACCCGCACGAGCTTTCCGGCGGGCAGCGCCAGCGCGTGATGATCGCCATGGCGCTCGCCAACGACCCCGACATCTTGATCGCCGACGAGCCGACCACCGCGCTCGACGTCACGATCGAGGCCGAGATCCTGAGCCTGATCGCAGAGCTGCGGCAGAGGCTTGGCATGGCGGTGATCCTGATCAGCCACGATCTCGGGCTCGTGCGGCGCTATGCCGAGCATGTCCATGTCATGAAGCATGGCGAGATCGTCGAGAGCGGGCCGGTGAAGGCAATTTTTGAGGCCCCTAGCCACCCCTACACCTGCACGATGCTGGCCGCGGAGCCGCACGGGACCAAGGCGCCACCGCCGGCCGATGCGCCGGTCCTGCTGGCGGCAAGCGACTTGCGCGTGACCTATGATCTCTCGCGCGGTGTGTTCCGGCGCGAAAGGACACTGCTCCACGCGGTCGATGGCGTCGACCTGACGCTGCGGCGTGGCCAGACCATCGGCATCGTCGGCGAATCGGGCTCCGGCAAATCGACGCTCGGCCGGGCGGTGCTGCGGCTTATCCCCTCGGCGGGGCATATCCGCTTCGAAGACCGCACGCTCCAGCCGCTCGACCGCGCGGCGATGCGGCCCTTGCGCAAGAGTTTGCAGGCCGTGTTCCAGGACCCTTACGGCTCGCTCTCGCCGCGCATGACGGTGGGCGAGATCGTCAGCGAGGGGCTGCTGGTGCATGCGCCGCAGCTCAACCGCGCTGAGCGCGACCGGCGCGCCTGCGAGGCGCTGACTGACGTCTCGCTCGATCCGGTCCTGCGCAACCGCTATCCGCACGAATTCTCCGGCGGGCAACGCCAGCGCATCGCGATCGCGCGCGCCATGATCCTGCATCCGGCGCTGGTGGTGCTGGACGAGCCGACCTCGGCGCTCGACCGCACGGTGCAGGCCAGCATCGTCGCGCTGCTGAAGTCGCTGCAGGCGCGGCACGCTCTGTCGTATCTGTTCATCAGCCACGACCTCGCCGTGGTGCGTGCGATGGCCGACTGGATCATGGTGATGAAGGACGGATGTGTGGTCGAGGAAGGGCCTAGCGAAACGATTTTCACCATTCCGCGTGAGGCCTATACGCAAAGGCTGCTGGCGGCGGCTGTCGACCACCAACCCTCATCCTAAAGAAGCCGCTCAGCGGGCGTCTCGAAGGCTGCTCCAGCGCACACCGGAGACCTCTCGAGCATCCTTCGCGACGCGCCGGTGGCGCTCAGGATGGGGGCCGTCGGATCAGCCTGCGCGTTGACCGAGCACCTCCGGGTTCATCACCCGGATCGGCTTGCCGTCGAGGAAAGCCAGCACGTTCTCGATGCTCTCGCCGTAATATTCGGCGAAGACCGGGGCGGCCGCATAGCCGAGATGCGGCGTCAGCACGGCGTTGGGCAGGCTGCGCAGCGGATGGTCGGCCGGCAGCGGCTCCGTGCCATAGACATCGAGCGCGGCCCGGATCGAGCCCGATCGCAGCCGCGCCAGCAGCGCGGCTTCGTCGACAAGCGGCCCGCGCGCCGTATTGACCAGACATGCGCCCGGCTTCATCGCCGCAAGCTCGGCGTCGCCGACGACGCCACGCGTCCGGTCGGACAGGACGAGATGCAGCGAGATCACATCGGAGGTGGCGAAGAGCTCTTCCTTCGATACGCGCCTGACACCTGCGCCAGCCGCCGTCTCCTCGGTCAGGTTCTGGCTCCAGGCGACGACATCCATGTCGAAGGCCTTGGCATAACGCGCGACGCGTTGGCCGAGCTTACCGAGTCCAACCAAGCCGAGCCGCTGGCCGGCGACGACCTGGCCGAGCGGCAGCCCGTCATGCCAGCCGCCGGCCTTCATCATGGCATCGGCCATCGCCAGATTGCGGGCGCTCGCCAGGATCAGCCCGAAGGCGAGTTCCGCCGTGGATGCGCCGACCTGCGTGCCGCCGGTGTTCGAACAGAGGATGCCGCGCGCCGTGCAGGTGGCCGTGTCGAGCGTCAGCGTGCGCGGCCCGGTGGAGGCAATCATCCTCAGCTTCGGGAGCTTCCCGATCAGCGAACCTGAAAACACCGTTCGCTCACGCATCGGGATGACGACATCGGCATCGGCCAGCGCGGCTGCAACGGCCTCCTCGCTTGCAAAGGCCTCACTGAGAAAACGCAATTCGGCGCGCGCTTCCAGCTTCGACCAGTCGGCCGAGGCGCGCGCCACGTTCTGGCTGTCGTCGAGGACGACGACGATAGGACGGCTCATTCAGGTATCCTTCACTCGGCCTTGCGCGACTTCAATCGGCCTTGATGGCGTTATCGCGCACCACCGCGCCCCAAATCCTCATCTGCTCGGCGAAGAACGTCCGGAATCCGTCCGGCCCGGTCAGCGCCAGCGTGACCTGCTGCTGCTCGACCAGGCGCTGGTTGACGGCCGGATCTCGAATGGTCTCGACAAGGGCGGCGCGGAACTTGTCGACGACCGGCTTTGGCGTCCCGGCGGGAGCGAACACGCCCCACCATGCGTCGGCGACGAAGCCCTCATAGCCGCTTTCGAGCACGGTCGGCACATCGGGCATGGTGCTGATGCGCTTGGCCGCCGTCTGGACCAGCGGCCGGATCAGGCCGCCCGTGACCTGCGGCGCGACGAGCGCGGCCGAGCCGATGATCAGGTCGACATGGCCGCCGACGGCGTCGTTCATGGCCGGCCCGCCGCCGCGATAGGGCACATGCGTCAGCTCGACGCCGGCGCGCTTACCCAGCAGCACCATGGCGAGATGCCCCAGGCTGCCATTGCCGATCGTGGCATAGGTCAGCTTGCCGGGCGTGGCCTTGGCGGCCGCCAGCACATCGGCCAGCGTCTTGAACGGGCGCGACGGGTGGCAGGCCAGCACCATCGGCGCGGTGCCGATCAGCTCGACAGGATCGAGATCCTTGACCGAGTCGAAGGGCATGTTCGGCAGCAGCGTCGGGTTGACGGCATGCGTGTCGAAGACGACGAGCCAGCTCGTGCCGTCGGGCGCTGACTTCGCTACCGCGTTGGCGCCGATCGAACCCGAACCGCCGGGCCGGTTCTCGACGATGACACTTGTTCCCAGCCGCTGCTGCAGCCCCGGCTGGACCAGACGCGAGATCGCATCGACCGAACCGCCGGGCGGAAACGGCGCGATCAGCTTGACCGGGCCGGCCTGGGCGAAGGCTGCATTCGGCATGGCCGCAACGAGACCGAGGCCGGCCACGATGTCGCGCCGGCGAAACCCTCTTGTCGTCATGATGCAATATCCTCCTGCAATCCGGACATGGCGCGCTGATGCGGCTCTGGCGGTCCGGCTTCGTTTCCCGCGCCGAAACTAGGGGCGTCTACCGCGCTTGACCAGCCCATGGCGGGAACAGGAGTTGTCTCTCAGCGTACCGGCGGCAGCGCGGGACCGGGAGGGGCGGCCGTGCGGGCGCAGTTCATCACGGTCGCCAGCAACTGATAGTATCCCATCAGGGCAGCCAGTTCGACGACGCCCTGCTCGCCGAACCGGGCGACGAGCGCGGCATAGCTCGCATCAGAGAGCCGTCGGCTGCGGTCGATTTCGGCGACGCAGGACCAGATCAGCGCCTCGTCCTCCGTCATGTCCGGCGGTTGGCGGTCCTCGGCCAGCGCTTCAATGACATGGGCCGGCAAGCCTGCCTTCGCCGCGATCTCGGCGTGGATCGCATACTCGACCGGCTGGTCGTAGCGCCGCGCCGTGAACAGGATCGCGATCTCGGCGAGCCTGACGCCGAAGCAGAGCTCCTTGCGCATGAAATCGCCCACCGGCGCGAGCCGCAGCATCAGGTCCGGGCTGCGATGCAGCGGCACGAAGGGGCCGAAGACCGGCTGGTCGCGGATCGTCTTGAACACTTCCGCCGCGTCGCGCTGTGCCTGCGTCTGGTCGGCCTCCGCCAGCGGCGGCATACGGTCGGGTTCTGTCATGGTGAAGCCTTGGCGGTCATCGGAGAATCCTCGTTTGCCGGGCGACAGTGTTGCGCAAGACGCCGATCCGCAAGCCGGCGGCGGGGCTCGCCTCGCCTGCGCGGCTCGGCTAGGAGAGAATCATCGCAAATCCTGCAAACGAGTAAGCTATGAGCCGCACCGTCTACGTCAACGGCGAGTTTCTCCCCGAGGCCGAGGCCAAAATCTCGATCTTCGACCGCGGCTTCATTTTCGGCGACGGCATCTACGAGGTCTCGGCCGTGCTCGGCGGCAAGCTCGTCGATTGCGAGGCGCATCTGGCGCGGCTCGAACGCTCCTGCGGCGAGATCAGCCTGTCCCTGCCGTGGTCGAAGGCCGAACTCGTCGCCATCCACGAGGAGCTGATCGCGCGCAATTCCATGAAAGAAGGCGGCATCTACCTGCAGGTCTCGCGAGGCGCGGCCGACCGCGACTTCGCCTTCCCGAAGGATGTGACGCCGACGCTGGTGATGTTCACGCAGGAGCGGAACCTCAGCGAGGCGCCCGCCGCGAAAACCGGCATCAAGGTCGTGACCTGCCCCGACATCCGCTGGGCAAGGCGAGACATCAAGAGCGTCAACCTGCTCGCGCCTGTGCTCGCCAAGCAGCTCGCCGCCGAGAACGGCGCGCAGGAAGCCTGGATGCTGGAGGGCGACGTCGTGACGGAAGGCGCGTCCTCGACCGCCTGGATCGTCAAGGGAAAGACGCTGATCTCGCGCCCGCTCTCCGAGAAGGTCCTGCCCGGCATCACCCGCAAGGCGGTGCTGGCCTTCCTCGCCGAGACCGGCTTCAGCTTCGAGGAGCGCGAGTTCACGCTGACCGAGGCGCTCGACGCCGAGGAGGCCTTCATCACCTCGGCCAACAGCTTCGTCATGCCGGTGGTCCAGATCGACGGGCACACGATCCACAACGGCGCCCCGGGGCCGTCTGCGCTCAGGCTGCGTGAGATCTATCTCGATTTCGCGCGGAAGGGCGGCGTGCTGGGGTAGTTCCGTAGCCATGCTCAACCGTTTTATGTTTTGTTGAACATGGCCTTGGCCATCGCGCTATCTCCGGATCATGTACCCAGCGATATGGGCGCCGACAGCAGCCAGAGTGACGATCCAAATCAGCCACGCATTAGCCGGCGAGAGATAAAGCCCCAACAGCAAGAACGCACTGTAGAAGGCTGCACTCTTCATCGCGCCACGCACTCCCCCATCACATAGGTCGCGACCACATTGCGCTCGTCGCCGAGGGTGACCAGCACGAACAGCTCCTCCGCCAGCGAGCGCGCCGTCTCCAGCCGGTGCGCCATGGCGCGCTGGGCGGATGGGTCGAGGACCACGACATCGGCCTCGCGGCCGGGCTCGAAGGAGCCAATCAGGTGGTCGAGCCCGAGCGCGCTGGCATTGCCCAGCGTGATCGCATGCAGCGCCGCAAAGGCCGAGAGCGACTGACCCTGCAGCTGCAGCACCTTATAGGCTTCCGACATCGTCCGCAGCATCGAATAGGATGTGCCGCCGCCGATGTCGCTCGCGACCGCGACGGGCACGCCTTCCGCCCGCGCACGCGCCCAGTCGAACAGGCCGGAGCCTAGGAACAGGTTCGAGGTCGGGCAGAACACGGCCACGGTCCCGGTTTCCGCGAAACGCCGCCATTCTAGGTCGGTCATGTGGATGCAATGCCCGAGCAGGCTCTTTGGTCCCAGCAGGCCGTAATGCTGATAGATGCCGGCATAGTCGCCGGGCTCGGGGTAGAGTTCGTTGGCGAGCGCGATCTCGGCCTTGTTCTCGTTGATATGGGTCTGGACATGGCAGTCGGGATGCTCGCCAGCGAGCCGGCCGGCCGCCTCCATCTGCTCCGGCGTCGAGGTTACCACGAAACGCGGGCTGATGACGTAGAGCTGCCGGCCCCGGCCGTGCCAGCGCGCGATCAGCGCCCTGGAATCCTCGTAGCTGCTCTGAGCCGTATCCGTCAGCGCCTCTGGCGCGTTGCGATCCATCATCACCTTGCCGGCGAGCATGCGCGTGTTGCGGCGCTCGGATTCGACAAACAACGCCTCGACCGATTGCGGATGCACCGAGCAGTAGATCACCGCCGTCGTCGTGCCGTTGGCCAGAAGCTCATCGAGCAGAAACAGGGCGAGCTTCTCGGCATGGCCCTGTTGGGCAAGCTTCTGCTCCTCGACGAAGGTGTAGGTGTTGAGCCAGTCCATCAATTGCGCGCCATAGGAGGCGATGACCTGAGTCTGCGGCATGTGCAGATGCGCGTCGATGAAGCCGGGCATGATCAGATGCGGGCGATGATCGACGATCTCGGCAGCCGGAGGCAGCGTGCGCAGCAGGTCGGCGGCCTCGCCCGCTGCCCTGACCAGCCCGTTTTCGATGACCAGCAGCCCGTCCGCGATATAACGATGCGCCGCGTCGCCTTGCGTCCATGGATCACCGACGAACCAGAGCAATCTGCCGCGCAGCGCCTTGATCGAGGTGGTTCTGTTCATCGCGTGAAAATCCCGGCCCAAATCCGCGTCATCTCTGCATCAAATCAGCGCTTCCGGCCAAGGGTGGAACATGCCTAATCTGCGGGCATGATCCGGATTCTGCAGCGGCGACGCCGCCATGCGTGAGACCTTGCGTTTCTACCTCGGCGACCGGCTGGTCGAGATCGCGTCCTGCGACCCGACGCTGACCGTGCTCGATTGGCTGCGCCTCGACCGGCGCATGACAGGCAGCAAGGAGGGCTGCGCAGAAGGCGATTGCGGGGCCTGCACGGTCGTCGTCGGCAGGCTCGATGGCGGCGCGCTGCGCTATGAGTCGATCAACGCCTGCATCCGCTTTCTGCCGACGCTGGACGGGTGCCATCTGCTGACGGTCGAGCATCTGAAGGGCGCGAATGGGGCGCTCCATCCCGTCCAGCAGGCGCTGATCGATCATCACGGCTCGCAATGCGGCTTCTGCACGCCGGGCTTCGTGATGTCGCTGTTCGCGCTCTGGCTGAACGAGGATGCGCCGTCGATTTCGCGGATCGAGGATGCTTTGGCCGGAAACCTGTGCCGCTGCACCGGCTATCAGTCGATCGTCGAGGCCGCGCAAGCGATGTATCGCAATGCCGACAGGTCGCTAGATCGCTTCGCGCTGGCGCGCGGCGACATTGTGGCGAAGCTCGCGGCACTGGCTGATGTGGAGACGCTGTCGCTCGCTGGCGAAGGCCGACGCTTTCTCGCGCCGGCGACCACCCAGGCGCTGGCGGACCTGATGGCCGCTCATCCGGAGGCGACGCTCGTCGCTGGCGCGACAGATGTCGGCTTATGGGTCACCAAGGGCCTGCGCCGGCTCGATCCCGTGATCTCGCTCGGCCGGATCGAGGGCCTGCGCGCGATCACAGACGAAGGCGACCACCTGCGCATCGGCGCGATGGCCAACCATGTCGATGTTCGGCGCGCGCTGGCGGCGATCTCGCCGCAGCTCGACGAGCTGATGCGGCGTTTCGGCGGCGAGCAGGTCCGCAACGCCGGCACGATCGGTGGCAACATCGCTAACGGCTCGCCAATCGGAGACCTGCCGCCCGCGCTGATCGCGCTGGGGGCGGAACTTGTGCTGCGGCGAGGCGAAGGGCGCCGCACCATCCCGCTCGAAAGTTTCTTCCTCGACTATCGCAAGCAGGACCGGCGGCCCGACGAATTCGTCGAGGTCGTGCTCGTGCCCAAACTTGAAGCTGATGCGCTGTTCCATGTCTCGAAGATCAGCAAACGCTTCGACGAGGACATTTCCGCCCTGTGCGGTGCGTTCCTGATCCAGCGCGACGCCACCGGCCTCGTTACCGAGGCACGGCTTGCCTATGGCGGCATGGCCGGCATCCCGAAACGGGCCAAAGCCGCAGAAGCGGCTCTTCTCGGCAAGCTCTGGAGCGGAGACGCGGTCTCCGCCGCCGTCGCCGCACTGCCGCAAGATTTCACCCCCCTCTCCGACATGCGCGCCTCGGCCGGCTACCGGCTCACAGTCGCAGGCAATCTGCTCCGGCGTTTCCTGATCGAGACGACGGAGGCGCAAACAGCAACGCGCGTCGCGGGACTGCTGGCGGAGGCCGCCCATGGCTGATGCGCGCAGGCGGCTCGACCTTGCGCCACCCCAGCCGCTCGTCGGCTCGGCGATCCGGCACGATTCGGCACAGAAGCATGTCGCAGGCGAGGCGCTCTATATCGACGACCTCGCCGAGCCGGCCGGGCTCGCCCATGCTTGCCTGGGCCTTAGCACCATCGCCCATGGTCTGCTGATCTCGCTCGATCTCGATGCGGTGCGGTCAGCGCCGGGCGTTCTCGCCGTGCTGACTGCCGCCGACATCCCCGGCGTCAACGACATCTCCTCGACCCACAAGCACGATGAGCCGGTCTTCGCCACCGACGCCATCCTGCATCACGGCCAGCCTCTCTTCGCGGTGGTGGCGCAGACGCGCGATCAGGCCCGCCACGCGGCGCTGCTGGCGAAAGCGACATACGAAGAGAAGCCGCCGGTTCTAGACGTCGCCTCGGCGCGCACCGCCGGAGGCGACCTCGTCACCGAGCCGCTGAAGCTGGAGCGCGGCGACGCCGCCGCCGCCATGGCCGCCAGTCCGCGCCGGCTGACAGGCTCCATGGCGATCGGCGGGCAGGACCATTTCTATCTCGAAAGCCAGATCGCGCTCGCCGTCCCCGGCGAGGACGAGGACATGCAGGTGTTCTCGTCGACGCAGCACCCGACGGAAGTCCAGCATATGGTCGCCGCCGTGCTCGGCGTCGGCTCGCATGCGGTCACGGTCGAAATCCGGCGCATGGGCGGCGGTTTCGGCGGCAAGGAGACGCAGTCGAACCTGTTCGCCGCGGTTGCCGCACTCTGCGCCCGCAAGGTCGGAAAACCGGTCAAGCTGCGGCCGGACCGCGACGACGACATGGCCATCACCGGCAAGCGCCACGATTTCATCGTCGATTACCAGATCGGCTTCGACGATGAGGGCCATATCCTGGCGGTCGACGCCGTCTATGGCGCGCGCTGCGGCTGGAACGCCGACCTGTCCGGGCCGGTGACGGACCGAGCGCTGTTCCACACCGACAACTGCTATTTCTATCCGGCCGTGCGCGCCCGCTCGGAGCCGCTGCGCACCAACACGGTCTCAAATACCGCATTCAGAGGCTTCGGCGGGCCGCAAGGCATGGTGGGGGCCGAGCGTTTCGTCGAGGAGGTCGCCTTCGCGACCGGAATCGACCCGCTGGAGGTCCGCCGGCGCAACCTCTATGGCGACGAAGGCCGCGAACTCACGCCCTACCACCAGCCGGTCGAGGACATGATCGCCGGCGAGGTCATGGCCGAGCTGGAACGGCGCAGCGACTATAGGGCGAGGCAGGCGGCGATCCGCGAATTCAACGACACAAGCCCGATCATCAAGCGAGGCATCGCGTTGACGCCGGTCAAGTTCGGCATCTCCTTCACCGCGACCTGGTACAATCAGGCCGGCGCGCTGGTGCATGTCTACACCGACGGCACGGTGATGCTGAACCATGGCGGCACCGAAATGGGCCAGGGGCTCTATGTGAAGGTGGCGCAGGTCGTCAGCGACGCCTTCGGCATCGGGCTCGGCCAAGTGAAGATAACGGCGACCACGACCGGAAAGGTGCCCAACACCTCCGCCACGGCGGCCTCATCCGGCTCCGACCTGAACGGGATGGCGGCGCTCGACGCTTGCGAGACGATCAAGGCGCGGCTCGTCGCCTTCGCGGCGCGGCACTGGCAGGAGAAACCCGAGGCGATCGTCTTCAAGCAAGGCCATGTCGCGGTCGGGGCCCGCGAGATCGCCTTCGCCGAGCTTGTTCGGCTCGCCTACATGGCCCGCGTCCAGCTTTCGGCAACCGGGTTCTATGCGACGCCGAAAATCCATTGGGACCGCAAGACGGGGCGCGGCCACCCGTTCTATTATTTCGCCTATGGCGCGGCTGCCGCCGAGGTCGCGATCGACACGCTGACCGGCGAATACAAGGTCGACCGCGTCGATATCCTGCATGATTGCGGCACGTCGCTGAACCCGGCGATCGACAGAGGCCAGATCGAGGGCGGCTTCGTGCAGGGCATGGGCTGGCTCACCACCGAGGAACTCGTCTGGGACGCCAAGGGCGTTTTGAAGACGCATGCGCCCTCGACCTACAAGATCCCCGTCGCCTCCGACCGGCCGCGCATCTTCAACGTCGATCTGCTGGAGAACGCGCCCAATCGCGAGCCGACGATCCACCGCTCGAAGGCGGTCGGCGAGCCGCCGCTGATGCTGGCCATTTCGGTGCTGCATGCGCTGTCGGACGCGGTGGCGAGCGTCGGTGGCCACAAGGTCTTCCCCGCTCTGGATGCGCCGGCGACGCCAGAGCGGGTGCTGGCGGCGGTGGAGCGGGTGCGGGCGGCCAAGCCATGATACTCTACACTTTCCTCGCCCGCCACCTGGCCGAGGGCGTTGTCCTCGCCCGCATCGCCGCCGCGCAGGGTTCAACCCCTCGTGAAGCCGGCGCGACCATGGCGATTTCCAGATTGACCACCTCCGGCACGATCGGCGGTGGGCAGCTCGAATACCACTGCATCGACACCGCCCGCGCCATGCTTGCGACCGGAGGCACGGAGCAGACCCTCGACATCCCGCTCGGCCCGCAGATGGGCCAGTGCTGCGGCGGGCGCGTCGCGGTTTCGCTCCACCGCGCAACCGCAACCGATCTCGCCATGCTTCTGGCGCGCGAGAAGGCCGAGGCTGCCGCGAAGCCCGCGGTGCTGATCTTCGGCGCTGGCCATACCGGCCGGGCGCTGGCTCAGGCCCTCGCTCCCCTGCCCTTTGCAACGAGCCTGATCGACGATCGCGACGGCGTCATGGACGCCCTCCCCGCCGCGATCACCTGCATCCGCATGGCCGATCCGGTCGCGGCGGTCGAGACCGCGCCGGCGGCAGCGGCCTTCGTGATCCTCAGCCACAGCCATTCGCTCGACTACCGCCTGACCGAGGCTGCGCTCCAGCGCGGCGATGCGGCTTATGTCGGCATGATCGGGTCCGGGACCAAGCGTGCCCGCTTCGAGGCGGGGTTCTTGCGTTCCGGTGGTCGGCGCGAGGCGCTTTCCCTGCTCACCTGTCCGATCGGAGGCGCGGATGTGGACGACAAGCGGCCGGAGGTGATTGCGGCGTTGACGGCGGCCGAGCTGGTGCGGAGCTTGCTTGGCGGAACAGCGGCCTTGTCGGCAAAGGTCAGGCGAGAGATGGGAGAACCGAGCCGGCTATGACCCCGCCCCGCCTCGCGCTCGCCAACATCTCGAAGAGCTTTCCGGGCGTGAAGGCCAACGAGGACATCTCGCTCAGCGTCAGGCCCGGCGAAATCCATGCCCTGCTCGGCGAGAACGGGGCCGGCAAATCGACGCTGGTCAAGATCATCTACGGCGTGCAGCAGGCCGACGAGGGCACGATCTCGTGGAATGGCGAGACCGTCGCGATCCCTTCCCCGAAAGCCGCGCGAAAAATCGGCATCGGCATGGTGTTCCAGCATTTCTCGCTGTTCGACGCGATGAGCGTGATCGAGAACATCGCGCTCGGCCTCGACGGAGCGGTCGACCGTGGTGAACTCAAGGCCCGTGTCGCGGCGATCCTCGACAGCTATTCGCTGCCGCTCGACCCGGAGCGCGCGGTCCACACGCTCTCGGTCGGTGAGCGCCAGCGTATCGAGATCGTGCGCTGCCTGCTGCAGAAGCCCAAACTCCTGATCATGGACGAGCCGACCTCGGTGCTAACGCCGCAGGAGGTCGAAAAGCTGTTTCTCACGCTGCGCCAGATCGCGAGCGAGGGCTGCGCCATCCTCTACATCTCGCACAAGCTGCACGAGATCAAAGCGCTGTGCGAGGCCGCGACGATCCTGCGGGGCGGCCGGGTCGTCGCGACCTGCGATCCGAAGGTCGAGAGCACGAAACGCATGGCCGAGCTGATGATCGGCGCGGAGTTGCGCCAGATCGAGCGCAAGCCCGGCGGCGGCGCGGGCGCGATCAGGCTCAGCGTCCAGGGGCTGTCGCTCGATGGCGAGCCGCCCTTCGGGACGGATCTTGAGGCGGTCACATTCGAGGCCCGCGCCGGCGAAATCCTCGGCATCGCCGGCGTCGCCGGCAATGGCCAGTCGGAACTGCTGACCGCTCTGTCGGGCGAAAGGCTGGCCGGCTCGGCCGATGCCATCACGCTAGAGGGCAGGCCGGTCGGCCGCGAGGGCGCTGGACCGCGCCGCGCGCTCGGCCTCGCCTGCGTCCCCGAGGAGCGCAACGGCCACGCCGCCGTGCCGGATTTCTCGCTTGCCGACAATGCCGTGCTGACCGCGCGCCACCGCCTGCCGCTGGCCCCGCTCGGCGTCATCGCGCGCGGCGATGTGGCGCGCTTCGCGACCGCCGTGATCCAGCGCTTCGATGTCCGCACCACAGGGCCTGCCGCGCTGGCGCGCTCGCTTTCGGGCGGCAACCTGCAGAAATTCATCATGGGCCGCGAGATCGGCCAGACGCCCTCCGTGCTGGTCGTCTGCCAACCGACCTGGGGCGTCGATGCAGGCGCCGCCGCCGCGATCCGGCAGGAACTGGTCGACCTCGCCGCCAAAGGCTCTGCGGTGGTGGTGATCTCGCAGGACCTCGACGAGCTGCTCGAACTCGCCGACCGGCTCTGCGTCATCAATGAGGGCCGGCTTTCGCCTGCGCGCGACGTCGCTCGCTTACGCATCGACGAGATCGGCCTGATGATGGGCGGCGTGCATGGCTCCCAAGTGGAGCCTGCCTATGGTTGAATGGCGACGCCGGCGCGAGCCCAGCACCGCAATGCTTTATGCCAGCCCGCTGATCGCGGTCGGCCTGACCATGCTGATCGGCACGGTCGTCTTTACGGCGATGGGCTATGACGGCCTCCATGCCGTGCGCGACATCTTCCTCACGCCGTTTCAGGAGCCGCGGCGCTGGCCCGATCTCGGAGTCAAGGCCGCGCCGCTGGTGATGATCGCGCTGGGGCTCGCCATCGGCTTCCGCGCCAATGTCTGGAACATCGGCGCGGAGGGGCAATACATCATGGGCGCCATCGCCGGCACGGGCGTCGCGCTGGCGACCCATGGGCTCTCAGGCTGGTGGATCTTGCCCGCGATGGCCCTGGCCGGCGTCCTCGGCGGCATGGCCTGGGCTTCCATTCCGGCCTTTCTGCGCGTGAAGCTGCAGGTCAGCGAAATCCTGACCAGCCTGATGCTGACCTATGTCGCGGTGCAGGCGCTCTACTACCTCGTGCGCGGCCCGTGGAAGGACCCCGACGGCTTCAACTTCCCGCAGACGAAGATGTTTTCCGCTGCTCAGACCCTGCCAGCGATGGCCGAGGGCTCGCTCGTCCATCTCGGAATTCCCGTCGCCCTGGTCATCGCGCTTGTCGCATGGCTCGTGATGGAGAAAACGACCGCAGGTTATGCGGTCAAGGTCGTCGGCCTCGCGCCCGCCGCCGCCCGCCATGGCGGTTTCAGCGCCGACAAGGTCACATGGGCGTCGCTGCTGGCGGGCGGCGGGCTGGCGGGCCTCGCCGGCCTGTTCGAAGCGGCCGGCCCGTTCGGCCAGCTCACGCCGCAATTTCCGACCGGCTACGGTTTCACCGCGATCATCGTAGCGTTCCTCGGCCGGCTGAACCCGCTCGGCATCGTGTTTGGCGGGGTCGTGCTGGCGGGAACTTACGTCGGCGGCGAGATCGCGCAGACGACGGTGCGACTGCCGCAGGCCGCGACGGGGATGTTCCAGGCGTTGCTGCTGTTCGTGCTGCTCGCGACGGACGTTCTGGTGAAGTACCGGATCGGCTGGAAGGTGCGGGTGGCATGACCAGCGCCATCCTCGTCTCGATCGTCATGACGCTCGTCGCGGCCTCAACGCCCATCCTGCTGGCTGCGCTGGGCGAACTCGTCGTGGAAAAATCCGGCGTGCTCAATCTCGGCGTGGAAGGGATGATGCTGACCGGCGCGGTCGCCGGCTTCGCCGTCGCCTACAGCACGGGCAGCACCGGCGCAGGCCTCGTCGCGGCGTTGGTCGCCGGCGTCGCGACCGCGATGGTCTTCGCCGTGCTGACCCTGTCGCTGACCGCCAACCAGGTCGCGACGGGGCTGGCGCTGACGATCTTCGGCATCGGCGCGTCCTCGCTGATCGGGGCGGGCTTCGTCGGCCGCACGATCACGCGGCTCGGGCCGGTCCTTCCGGAGGCGCTTGCGGGCCACCCCATCCTCCGCGCCGCCTTCGGCCACGACATCGTCGTCTACCTCTCGCTCGCGCTGGTGCTGGCCGTGAGCTTTTTCCTGAACCGGACGCGGCCCGGCCTGATCCTGCGCGCCGTCGGCGAGAACGACGCCTCTGCCCATGCCATCGGCTACCCGGTGATCGCCATCCGCTACGGCGCGATCGCGTTCGGCGGAGCGCTGGCGGGACTTGCCGGGGCCTATTTCTCGCTGGCGCTGACGCCGATGTGGGCCGACAGCCTGACGGCCGGGCGCGGCTGGATCGCGCTCGCGCTCGTCGTCTTCGCAGCCTGGAAACCGGCACGACTGTTGCTGGGGGCCTATCTGTTCGGAGCGGTGATGACGGCCGAGCTTCAGTTCAAGGCGGCCGGCGTCACCATGCTGCCACCGGAGATGCTGGCGATGGCCCCCTATCTTGCGACGATCGCAGTTCTGACCATGATGTCGCTTGGACCCAAAAGTGGGCGAGCGAACGCGCCAGCCTGCCTCGGCAAACCCTTCTCGGCGTCCTGACGCCGCCAACCATAACGGGGAGACTTAAGACCATGACCTCGATCATCACCCGCCGCAGGTTCAACTTTGGCGCAGGCGCGAGCGCCGCCGCCCTGCCCTTCGCCGCGGGCCGCGCACTGGCGCAGGCTCCGCTCGGCGTCGGATTCATCTATGTCGGGCCGGTCGGCGACCATGGCTGGACCTGGACGCATGATCAGGGCCGGCTCGCGGTCGAGAAGGAGTTCGGCGCGAAGGTGAAGACGAGCTTCATCGAGAAGGTCGCCGAAGGGCCGGATGCCGCGCGCGCCATCCGCCAGCTCGCGCAGGCCAACAACCAGATCATCTTCACCACCTCCTTCGGCTTCATGAACCCGACCATCCAGGTCGCCAAGCAGTTCCCGAAGCTCTTCTTCGAGCACGCCACCGGCTATCAGCGCGCCGACAACGTCGCGACCTACAATGCCCGCTTCTACGAGGGCCGGGCCGTGATCGGCACGATCGCCGGGCACATGTCGAAATCCGGGCAGGCCGGCTACATCGCCTCCTTCCCGATCCCCGAGGTGGTGATGGGCATCAACGCCTTCCATCTCGCCGCCAAGAAGGTGAACCCCAATTTCAAGACCAAGGTGATCTGGGCCTCGACCTGGTACGACCCCGCCAAGGAGGCCGACGCCGCCAAGGCGCTGATCGACCAGGGTTGCGACATCATCACCCAGCACACCGACTCGGCAGCTGCCCTGCAGGCGGCCGAGCAGCGCGGCGTCTTCGCCTTCGGCCAGGCCTCGGACATGAAGGCGTTCGCGCCGAAGGCCCATCTCTCCGCGATCATCGACGACTGGTCTGGCTACTACGTCAAGCGCGTGCGCGAGGCGATGGACGGCACCTGGAAGACTGGCGACGTCTGGGGCGGCATCAAGGACGGCATGGTGAAGATCGCGCCCTACAATGACGCGGTGACGCCGGCCGCGCGCGCTGCGGCCGATGCGGTCCAGAAGGGCATCGTCGATGGGACGCTCCACCCCTTCACCGGCGAACTCAAGGACCAGAAGGGCGTCGTGCGGCTGAAGGCGGGCGAGAAGGCCAGCGACGAGCTGATGTCCAAGATGGACTGGTATGTCGATGGCGTGCAGGCGTGACGCACGGTAGTGATTCCGGGGCTCGGCATAGCCGAGAACCCGGAATGACACGGAGGGAGGGAGCCTGAAAATTCTTCGCGCCGAACCCCTTGCAGATATTTTAAGCTTGAAACAATATGCCGTGGTCGCGTGGTTTCAGGAGGTTGAGGGACCCCTGTCGCGCTCGCCGCTTTCTCGCTCGTCCCGGGAGGACCTGACATGACATCGAAATTCACGCTTTGCCTCGGAGCCGGCCTGTTCGCGCTGGCCGCGGCCACCGCGGCACAGGCCCAGGAGCCGATGAAGATCGGCGTCGTCAGCGTGCTGACGGGGCCTGGCGCGGCGCTTGGCCAGCAGCTCCGCGACGGCTTCCAGCTCGCGGTCGACAAGAACGGCGGCAAGCTTGGCGGCGTGCCGGTGCAGATCACCGTGATCGACGACGAACTCAAGCCAGACGTCGCGGTGGGCAAGGTCCGCGGATTCATTGAGGGCGGCAAGGTCGATTTCGTCGTCGGCCCGATCTTCTCGAATATTCTGGGCGCGATCGCCAAACCGGTTCTCGATTCCGGCGCGATCCTGATCTCGCCCAATGCCGGCCCTTCGACCATGGCCGGCAAGGCCTGCCACAAGAACTTCTTCGTGACGTCTTATCAGAACGATCAGGTCCACGAGGTTCTGGGCAAATACGCGCAGGATCAGGGCTTCAAGCGCGCCTACATCATCGCGCCGAACTATCAGGCCGGGAAGGATTCACTCGCCGGGTTCAAGAACCATTACAAGGGCGAGATCGTCGACGAGGTCTATGCGCCGCTGACCTCGATGGATTTCGCCTCCGACCTCGCCAAGATCGCCTCGACGAAGCCAGACGTGGTCTTCGCCTTCTTGCCGGGCGGGCTTGGCGTCAATTTCGTCAAGCAATGGTCGCAGGCCGGCCTGCAGGGCAAGATCCCCTTCCTCTCGGCGTTCACCGTCGATGAGTCGACGCTGCCGGCGCAGCAGGACGCGGCGGTCGGGCTGTTCGGCGGCATGACCTGGGCGCCGAACATGGACAATCCCCAGTCCAAGGCGTTCGTCGCGGCCTATGAGGCGGCCTACAAGATCGTGCCGGGCTCCTACGCCATGCAGGCCTACGACGCCGCGATGCTGATCGATTCCGCCGTCAAGGCGGCTGGCGGCGCAGGCGACAAGGCGAAGGTCAGGGCCGAACTGAAGAAGGCCAACTTCACCTCGCTGCGCGGCAAGTTCAAGTTCAACACCAATGGCTACCCGATCCAGGACTTTTACCTGGTCAAGGTCGCCAAGCGCCCGGACGGCAAGTTCCAGACCGAGATCGCCCAGAAGGTGTTCACGGACTATGCCGATCCGCACGCGAAGGATTGCGCGCTCAAGTAAGGCAAGCGTTCCACCGACGCCGTCATCCCGGACAAGCGACGTAGCCGCGCCGATCCGGGATCCATCATAGAGGGCCGCCGTGCCCTATGATGGATCCCGGAGCTCCGCTTCGCTGCGTCCGGGATGACGGCAGAGTTTGGCTGCAAGCGCAGATCGAGCCGACGATCCATGACCACCAGCCTCCTCATCGTCCAGATCCTGAACGGACTGCAGCTCGGCATCCTGCTGTTTTTGGTGGCGGCGGGGCTGACGCTGGTCTTCGGCGTGATGGACTTCATCAACCTGGCCCATGGCGTCCAGTACATGCTCGGAGCCTACCTCGCCGTGACATTCGTCGCGCTGACGGGAAGCTTCGTGCTGGGCCTCGTTCTGGCGCTGGCGGCGGCGCTCGTGATCGGGCTCGCGCTCGAATTCCTCGTCTTCCGGCACTTGTATGAAAGAGACCATCTCGACCAGGTGCTGGCGACCTTCGGGCTGATCCTGCTGCTCAACCAGGGCGTCAAGATCGTCTGGGGCGCCGCCCCACTTTCCGTGCCGGTCCCCGAGTTCCTTACCGGCTCGGTCCGGCTGATGGACGGCATCCTCTACCCGACCTACCGCTTCGCGCTGATCGGCTCGGGGCTGGCGGTTGCGGGGCTGCTCTGGTTCATCGTCGAGAAGACCCGCACCGGCATGCTGCTGCGGGCGGGTGCGTCGAACGCCGCGATGGTTTCGGCGCTCGGCGTCGATATCCGCAAGCTGTTCATGATCGTCTTCGCCTTCGGGACCATGCTGGCGGGCTTTGCCGGCGCGATGGCGGCTCCCATCCTCTCGGTCGAGCCAGGCATGGGCGATTCCATCCTGATCCTCGCCTTCGTCGTCATCGTCGTCGGCGGCATCGGCTCGATCCGAGGCGCCTTCGTCGGCGCGCTGATCGTCGGGCTCGTCGACACGCTGGGCCGCTCCTTCATGAACGACTTGCTGCGCCTGGTCATGAGCGCGCCTTCGGCGCGCGCGACGGGCGCGGCGCTCTCCTCGATGCTGATCTATCTCGTCATGGCGATGGTGCTGTTCGTGCGGCCCGAGGGCCTGCTGCCCGCCAAGGGCCGCTCATGAGCGCGACGCCAGCCCTACCCGACGCCGCGCTGGGCGAGCTGCAAGCCTTGGCCCTGCCGGCGCGCAAGCGCCGGCCTCTCATCGCGATCATCCTGTTCCTCGCGCTGGCGGCGATTCCGCTCGCCGTCTCGCTCGGCCTGCCGGCGCATTGGCTGACGCTGGTGACGCGGGCGATGATCTTCGCCATCGCGGCGCTCTCGCTCGACCTGATCCTCGGCGTCGGCGGGCTCGTTTCCTTCGGCCACGCCGCCTTCATCGGCATCGGGGCCTATGTCACCGGGATCATGATCACCGAGGGCCGCACCGAGGCTCTGCTGATCCTGCCGGTGATCCTGGTCCTGTGCGGCCTGTTCGCCGCCGTCACCGGCGCGGTCTCGCTGCGCACCAAGGGCGTCGCCTTCATCATGATCACGCTGGCTTTCGGCCAGATGGCGTTCTTCCTGGCGCAGGCGCTTTCGGCCTATGGCGGCGATGACGGGCTGACCCTGTCGGACCGCAGCACGCTTCTCGGCTTCAAACCTTTCGCCAGCCGGACCTCGTTCTACTATGTTGTTTTGGCCGTGCTGGCGGGCTGCTACCTGCTGATCAGCGTGATCGTCGCCTCGCGCTTCGGCCGAACCTTGAGAGCGGCGCGCGAGAACGCGACGCGCGTCACCGTCACCGGCTTCGACGTGTCGCGGATCCGGCTGATCGCCTATGTCATCTCCGGCATGATCGCGGGGCTCTCGGGCTTCCTGCTGGCCAACCAGACCGAGTTCGTCAGCCCCGCCTACATGTCCTGGGCGCGCTCGGGCGAACTGATCTTCATGGTCGTGCTCGGCGGCGTCGGGTCGCTGCATGGCGCGATCATCGGGGCGCTGGCCTTCCTCTTCGCGGAAGATGCCCTGTCGAAGCTGACCGAGCACTGGAAGGTCATCTTCGGGCCGATGATCGTGCTGTTCGTGCTGTTCACCCGCGGCGGCCTCGTTGGCATCATCGGCAGGCTGGGCCGCCGCCATGACTGAGCCGGTGCTGTCGCTGTCGGGTGTGCGAAAATCCTTCGGCGCGCTGAAAGTGACCGACGGCGTCAGCCTCGATGTCGCGCCGGGCGAATTGCACGCGCTGATCGGCCCCAACGGCGCGGGCAAGACCACGCTCGTCCACCAGATATCCGGCATGCTGCGGCCCGACGCAGGCAGCATCCATTTTCGCGGCAGCGACATTACGGGGTTCTCGCCCGAGAGGCGTTCGCGCGCCGGGCTCGCCCGCACCTTCCAGATCACCTCGACGATTCCCTCGCTCTCGGTGCTGGAGAACGTCGCGCTGGGGGTTCAGGCGCGCAGCCCCTCCCCGCTGGCGCTGCTGCGCAACGCGGCCAACGATGAGAGCCTGAACGGGCCGGCGCGGGCCGCAATCGAAGCGGTGGGCCTTGCCGAACGCGCCGGAGTGCTGGCCGGCCGGCTCTCGCATGGCGAGAAGCGCGCCCTCGAGATCGCCATGGCGCTGACGCTGGAACCGGCCGCGATCCTGCTCGACGAGCCTCTGGCCGGCGTCGGCCGCGAAGAGGGCGAGCGCCTGATCGCGCTCCTGAAGAGCCTGAAGGGTCGCTACGCCATGCTGCTGGTCGAGCACGACATGGAAGCCGTCTTCGCGCTGGCGGACCGCGTCACCGTACTGGTCTATGGCCGGGTTATCGCGTCCGGCGACCCCGAGAGCGTGCGCGCCGACCCGGCCGTCCGCGAAGCCTATCTCGGCGAGGAGGGGTGATGCTGACCGTCGAAGCCCTCGACGCCGGCTATGGCGAGGCGCAGATCCTGTTCGGCGTCGATCTCACCATCGCCGAAGGCGAGGTGGTGACGCTGCTCGGTCGCAACGGCATGGGCAAGACCACCACGATCCGCGCCATCATGGGGCTGATCAGGCCCAAGGCCGGCCGCGTCACAGTCGCCGGGCGCGACCTCACCGGGGCCGCGCCCTTCCGCATCGCGCAGGCCGGCATCGGCCTCGTCCCCGAGGGGCGGATGATCTTCCCGACGCTCTCGGTCGAGGAGAACCTGATCGCCACCGCTGCGAGTCGCTTCGGCACGCCGCGCTGGGACATCGCGCGCATTTACGATTTCTTCCCACGCCTGAAGGAGCGCCGCGCCAATCGCGGCAACCAGCTCTCGGGCGGCGAGCAGCAGATGCTGGCGATCGGCCGCGCGCTGATGACCAATCCGCGCCTGATCATCCTCGACGAGGCGACCGAGGGGCTGGCGCCGATCATCCGCCAGGAGATCTGGACCTGCCTCGCGGCGCTGAAACGCGAGGGTGAATCCATCCTCGTCATCGACAAGAACGTCGATGCGCTGGCGAAGATCGCCGACCGACATATCGTTCTGGAAAAGGGCCGCGTCGTCTGGCGCGGCACGAGCGATGATCTGCGCAGCGACGCGGCGGTCAAGGACCGCTTCCTGCATCTTTGAGGGAGAACCACCATGAAGCCGCTGACCGCAGGCGTGACCAAGGCCAATGAGGGCGTTGAGGCGATCTCCTGGAACATCCTCGGGCAGACCTATGTGCCGAAGTCTCTGAGCGCGGATTCGTTCTCATGGCACGCGACCCTTCCGCCGGGAACGTTCGTGCCGCCGCATATCCATCCGACGCAGGACGAGTTCATCTACATGCTGGAGGGCCGGCTCGATCTCGTCCTCGACGGGCAGGAAAGCTTTGCCTCGCCGGGCGATCTGGTCCGGCTGCCGCGCGGCGTGCCGCACGGCCTGTTCAACAAGTCGGACGCGACGGTGAAGTGCCTGTTCTGGGTCGCTCCGACGGGGCGGCTCTACGACCTGTTCTGGGGCATCCATTCGATGGCGCAGCAGACCCCGGCCGAGGTCGTGGCGCTCTCGGCGAAACACGAGGTCGATTTCCTGCCGCCGCCGCCCGAAGGGTCATAAGCGCCGGCAGGACGAGAGGTCAGCGCGAACGGCAGCGCCCTGTGGTGGTGCGCTCCTTGTCGCCGTCGTCGTAGTCGATCGACAGCGAGTTGCCGCCCAGCGAGGTGATGCGCCCGGCATACCAGGCGCCCGCGCCACGGAAATTGCACTCGACGCGGCTGCCGATCGTCCAGTTGTAGGGACGCACGGCGCTGACATGCAGGGTCTCGCGGTCGCCGTCGTCGTACTGGATGGTCAGGCGATCGCCGGAGACGCGCTGCAGGACGCCCGGAAACCAGAAACTGCCGTTCTTGAACCGGGCGAGCACCCAGTCGCCCGGGCTTTGCGCCTGCGCTGTCGCGGCCCAGCCCAGCAGCGCGCCGATCACCAGCCAGGTCTTGATCACCAGCGAAGTCTTGATCACCAGCGAAGTCTTCATGTCCACGCCCCCACCTGTGTCATATGACGCAGAGATATGTGCATCATCCGCCAGCCGATTCCTGTCAATCGATGCGCCTGCCATCGGGCGGTTAAGATTAAAGCGAGGCCGACCGTGAATTCGGGGCCGGGTTGCGTCATGATGTCGATCATGGACGGAGCATCGCTTCGCAACAGCCGGGAGCCGCGCCATGAAGCCCGATCGCCGCCAGACCATGCGCACACGCCTGCACCAGCGCGCCAGCGTGGTGTTCAACGGTGGCCAGTCGATGTTCGGCTGTTCGGTCCGCAACCAGTCGGAGACCGGTGCGCTGCTGCGGATGACGGACTGGATCGCACTGCCTGCGACCTTCGCGATCGAGACGGCTGGCCAGACCGAAAGCCGACGCGTACGCCAGTGCTGGCGGCGTGGCGACGATGTCGGCGTCGCCTTCCTCTCGGCGCAGGAATGCCGGCCCGACGCGCCGCTCGACCTTGCCGCCTTTCGCGCCAGACGCGCCGGACAGGGCAACCTCTGACACGGCGACCTCGGCACGCTGCGCGTTAAGGCTGTTCAACGCTTTATGATGCGAGACCGGGCTAATTGCGCCAGATTGGCACAACAGGACAGAGAGAGAACGTTGTCGGCCATCGCAAAGGAGCGCTCAAGGCCATGGAACGCAGGACATCCTCCCGGGCGCGCTGCCTCTTCGGCGGCTTTGTCGCCTTCAACCGGGGCCGGAACACCGTCGATTGCCAGATCCGCAATCTTTCGACGGACGGGGCCCTGCTGGATTTCGCGTCCGGCGCGCTCGTCCCGCACCGGTTTCAACTGCTGACGGCTCAGGTCGGCGTCCCGGTCCAGGCCGAAGTCGTCTGGCGGGCCGGCAGCCGCTGCGGCGTCGCCTTCAGCCCGGTCGTGGCGACAGCAAAGCGCTCCCCGCTGGATCTCGCCGGCCGGCTCTCCGCCTATCAAGCCCCCAGCCACGGCCTGCGCGCCGGCAACGCCTGAATTTTCTGCTCAGTGCTTGCGCGCCAGTTGTTCGACCGAAAACCCGGCCTTCCCGGCATAGGATTTCACGATCTGCTCGCGCCTGGCGTAGCTCAGCACGCGCTCGACATCCTCGAATCCGTTGGGCGCCAGCGCCTCGACCGCGTCGATGACCCGCTCGGGGCCGCCGACGCGGTTCATCGCGACGACCTCGGCCGTCGCCGGCAGGCGGATGGCTTCATAAGCCGCCAGCGCATGGCGCGGATGCTCGGCCTTGACCAGCAGATCGGCAAGGCAGCGCGCATCTAGGATGGCCTGCGAGGCGCCGTTGGAACCGACTGGATACATCGGATGCGCGGCGTCGCCGAGCAGGGTGACGCGGCCATGGCTCCAGCGCGGCAGCGGGTCACGGTCGCACATCGGATAATCCCAGAAGCCGGGCGAGGCCTGGATCAACGCAAGGATGTCGACACCGGGCACGGTGAAGCGGCGCGCGAAGGGCAGCACGTCCTCGAGCCGGCCGGGCTTCGACCAGGCCTCCTTCGGCGGCGGCTTTGCTGGATCGCCGGTGCGGATATTGACGACCCAGTTGGTCAGCCGCGTGCCGGGCGCAGCGCCCGGCGCGATCGGGTAGAGCACAAGCTTGCCGGCCATGCCGCCGGCGATGATCATGCTCTCCCCATCGAGGAAAGCCGGCCATTCGCAGGCGCCGCGCCACATCTGCACGCCGTTCCAACGCGGCGGACCCTGATCGGGGAAGTAATGGGCGCGGACCGTCGAGTGGATGCCGTCGGCGGCGATCAGGATGTCGCCGCGCGCGGTTTCGCCAGCCTCGCCCCGGCGTGAATCGACGAAATGGGCGGTGACGCCGCCCTCGTCCTGAATGAACCCCTGCAGCCGGCGGCCGGTGCGCAGCGCATCGGGCCCGAGCCGGGCGACCACCGCGTCGCGGATCACCCCCTGCAGCCGACCCCGATGGATCGAGAATTGCGGCACCGGCGCGCCCGCATGGATGCCGCGCGGCTCGCGCCAGACGGTCTGGCCGAAGCGGTTCATGTAGATCAGCTCGCGGGTGCGGATCGCGACTGCGTCTAGCGCCGGCAGCAGCCCGAGTTCGGCAAGTTGCGCGATCGCGTGCGGAAGCGTGTTGATGCCGACGCCGACCTCGCGGATCTCGCCCGACTGCTCATAGACCGTAGCTGCAATCCCGCGCGCATGCAGCATCAGGGCCAGCGTCAGCCCACCGATTCCGCCCCCGACGATGATGACCTTCATGTCCGTCCCCGCAGCCATATTATTTTAAACTTGAAATAATGAACCGGCGCTTGTCAATCGTTCCGGCATGCCGGGAATCGGCGCTTACCTGCGAGAATACCCGCGGTTGCAGGGGAACGAAGCGGTTTCCTGTGCGTATCTAGCGCCGTGGCGGTCGCGTTTTCGCGGTCGCTGTGCCAACTGGCAGATCACGCGCTGAACCATTGCGGCGCTGGTTTTCCGAGAAGGCATCGGGAGCCGAGCACCATTCCGCCCGCAGCGCGGCCAACACCTTCTCAAGGAGGATTTCATGACCAAGAACGAATTGATCGCCGCCATCGCTGACGAGACCGGCAAGACCAAGACCGACGTCTCCGCCATCCTCGCCTCGCTCGGCGCCATCGTCGCCAAGACGCTGAAGTCGGGCGACGACGTCACGCTGGGCGGCGTCGGCAAGCTCTCGGCGGCCAAGCGCGAGGCCCGCGAAGCCCGCAACCCCTCGACCGGCGCGATGATCAAGGTTCCGGCCAAGACCGTCGTCAAGTTCAAGGTGACCAAGGATCTCGCCGACGCCGTGGCCTGACCTGCCCCTTCAGACAGCAGACCCCATCAAGCAGCACATGGCCTTTGCGCCGGTGCTGCTTGACCGGCCGGCCCGGGCCGGCACAGTAGCGCGATGTTCCTGCGCCTGTTCACCGACCTCCGCACCGCCAAAGTGCCCGTCACGCTGCGGGAGTACCTCGCGCTGCTGGAAGGCGTCGAAGCCGACCTCGCCGAGTACCGCGTCGACGAGTTCTACTATCTCGCGCGCACCTGCCTGGTGAAGGACGAGCGCCATCTTGACCGCTTCGACCGCGTCTTCGCCCAGGTCTTCAAGGGCATGGAGACGCTTGGCGAGGCCTTCGAGAAGGCTGGCGTTCCAGAAGAATGGCTGCGCAAGCTCGCCGAGAAATACCTGACCGACGAGGAGAAGTCGCAGCTTCAGGGGCTGGGTTGGGACAAGCTCTGGGAAACGCTGAAGCAGCGGCTCGAGGAGCAGAAGGGCCGTCATCAGGGCGGCTCGAAATGGATCGGCACCGCCGGCACCTCCCCTTACGGAGCCTATGGCTACAATCCCGAAGGCGTCCGCATCGGGCAGGACAAGAACCGCAATTTCCGCGCCGTGAAGGTCTGGGACCAGCGCGAGTTCAAGGATTTCGACGACACCCGCGAGCTCGGCGTGCGCAACCTGCGCATTGCGCTGCGCCGCCTGCGCAAGTTTGCGCGCACTGGCGCGGCTGAAGAACTCGACCTCGACTCGACGATCTCCGAGACCGCGCGGCACGGCTATCTCGACGTGAAGCTCAGGCCCGAGCGCCGCAATGCGGTCAAGGTGCTGCTCTTCCTCGATGTCGGCGGCTCGATGGACTGGCATGTCGAACTCGCCGAGGAGCTGTTCTCGGCGGCGCGGGCCGAGTTCAAGCATTTCGAGCATTTCTACTTCCACAACTGCCCCTATGAGCGCGTCTGGAAGGAGAACCGCCGCCGCCACGATCAGGTGATCCCGACCTTCGAGCTGTTGCGGACCTATCCGGCCGACTACCGCTGCGTCTTCGTCGGCGACGCCTCGATGAGCCCCTACGAGATCGCGATGCCTGGCGGCTCGGTCGAGCACTGGAACGAGGAGGCCGGTTCGGTCTGGATGGAGCGGCTGACCGGACGCTTCCAGAAATCGGTCTGGCTCAACCCGGTCCAGCAGCATCTCTGGAGCTACACCCAGTCCATCCGCCAGATCTCGGGCCTCATGGGCGGGCGGATGTTTCCGCTCACGCTCGACGGGCTGGACGGCGCGATGAAGGTGCTGGCGCGGTAGCGCCGGACGGCACAAGCCGCTAAGGCTGCCCGCATGCAGTCTCATCACCCCGACGACGTCCCGGCCCCCGCCTGGCGCCAGCGCCCGAAGCCGATCGGCTTCGAGATCGCCTATCGCCTCGACGGCGGCACGATGGAGATCGACACCACCCGCAAGGTCGATCGCGTCCAGCTCGGCGCGGTCGAGCAGGTGCGTTTTCTCTATGCGCCCAGCAACGTCACCTCGAAGGGCTACAAGACGCAGCTCAGGCTGACCGACGGAAAAACGATCACCTTCGGCAACCTGTCCTGGCGCTCGCTCACCGATATCGACCGGGACGATGTCGGCTACCATGCTTTCGTGTCCGCTCTGTCCAAGGCGATCGCCAAGGCCAATCCCAAGGCGCGCTTCGTCGCGGGAAAGCCCTGGCCGATGTGGGCGGCGCTTGCGCTGGTCGGCGGGCTCTCGATCGTGATGCTCGCCTTCTTCACCCTGCGCGCTTTCAGCCAGGGCGCGACGGCCGCCGGGTTCCTCGGCATCGGGCTCGCGGCGGCCTCGTTCTGGCAAGTCTGGCCGATGGTGAAGCTGAACAAGCCGCGCGAGCTTGCGACCGGCGAGGTGCCGGACGAGCTGGTTCCGGGTGGCATTCCGTCCGCCTAGCGCACCACCAGCACCGAGCATTTCGCCCGACGCACGATGGTCGAAGCGTTGGAACCGATGACATAGGCCAGCATGCCGGGCTCATGAGAGCCGATCACGATCAGGTCGGCGCCGCTGGCCTCGGCCTCGGCCAGAACCTCGCCATGGACCGAGCCGACCAGGACCTTGGCCGAAACCCGCTCGGCCGGCAGCGCTACTTTCGCGGCGATCGCGGCGAGCTTCGCCTCGGCGTCGGTCTGCTGCTCGGCATCGAAATCGGCCGGGACGAATTCCATATAGGTGATCGGCACCAGCGAGCGGACATAGACGAGGCGGACCGTGCCGCCGGACGTCTCGGCGAAGGCGACAGCGGCAGCGATGGCGGGCTCGGCGAGATCGGCCTCGGCGAGATCGACGGGGACCAGAATCGACTTGTACATCGCATCCTCCCGGCTGTTGGCGAGGTCCATCCTAGCAAGATCGACGCTCAGCGCCATCGGCGCGCATGGTCGCCATGCCGCCCCGGAATTGACGCGTGTCGTCGGCGGACTCAGAGTGTCGCCGCCCGCAGTCTGACGCTGCCGAGCGCGACGCCGATGCGCCGCTCCTCCCGCCGGGTCGCCTCATGACCGACGAAGCCCCGACCGCGCCACGCCCGCACGCCCTGCTCCATTCGCCGGCCGTGTTTCTGATGGCACTCGCCTTCCTGAACTGGCTCGGCTTTGCCAGCTGGAGCGCATTGATCAACAATTTCGCCAAGGAGGCCGCCGGCTTCAGTGGCCAGGACATCGGCATCCTGCAATCGGTCCGCGAGATCCCCGGATTCCTCGCCTTCACCGCGATCGTGCTGTTCTGGTTCATGCGCGAGCAGTTGCTCGCCTATGTCAGCCTGGTCGCGCTCGGCGTCGGCGTCGCCATCACCGGCTACTACCCGACGCTGGGCGGGCTCCTGCTGACGACGACGATCATGTCGCTGGGTTTCCACTATTACGAGACGGCCCAGCAGTCGCTGCAGCTGCAGCTCCTGCCTAAGGCCGAGGCGCCCAGGCTGCTGGGCCGTATCGCCGGCGCGTCCGCCATGGCGCAGTTGCTGGCTTTCGGGTCGATCGCGGTGATCTGGCGGGTCTTCCAGCCAACCTATGTCTCGGTCTTTCTCGCCGCCGGCCTGCTGACTGTGGCGCTGACGCTTCTGGTCTGGCTCGCCTTTCCACGCTTCCAGGGTGTGGTTCCCCAAAACAAGGGCTTTGTGCTACGGCGGCGCTACTGGCTCTATTATGCGCTCACCTTCATGTCGGGCGCGCGCCGGCAGATCTTCATGGCCTTTGGCGGGTTCCTGCTGGTCGAGCGCTTCGGCTACGATGTTTCGGCGACCGCGACGCTGCTGCTGGCGACATACGGCATCAACACCTTCATGGGGCCGATGCTGGGCAGCCTCGTCGGGCGTTTCGGCGAGCGCGCCACGATCCAGCTCGAGAACATCTCGCTGATCGCGGTCTTTGTCGGCTATGCGCTGGCGAGCCAGGGCCATTTCGCCGGCTGGGGAGTCTATGTCGCGGGCGCGCTCTTCATCGTCGACGGGGTCTTCTTCACGCTGACGCTGGCGCAGCGGACCTATTTCCAGAAGATCGCCGATCCCGCCGACATTGCGCCGACTTCGGCTGTCGCCTTCACGATCAACCACATCGCGGCGGTGTTCCTGCCGGTGACCTTCGGCCTGCTCTGGATCCGCGACCCGGCGATCGTCTTCTATATCGGGGCGGCGGTCGCGACCGTTTCGCTGTCGCTCGCCTTCCTCGTGCCGCGCCATCCCGTGCCGGGGCAGGAGACGACGCTGGCGCCGGCCGTTCCGGTCGCTGCGGAGTAACCGGGCGTCCGGCGACTGCTCAGCCCTGCCGGGCCGGCGTCCTCACGACAAGGCCGTCGAGCTCGTCGCGGACCCTGATCTGGCAGGACAGCCGCGAGGTCGGGCGGACGTCGAAGGCGAAGTCGAGCATGTCCTCCTCCATCGACTCCGGGCTGCCGGTCTTGGTGGCCCAGGCGTCGTCGACATAGACATGGCAGGTGGCGCAGGCGCAGGCCCCGCCGCATTCGGCCTCGATGCCGGGCACGCCGTTGCGGACGGCGACCTCCATCACGGTCGAGCCGGCCTCGCCCTCGACGGTGCGGCTCTCTCCCTTTGCGTCGATGAAGGTGATCTTCGGCATCATGGACTCCGGCGGGCGCGATACCGGCTCCGCTTAGCAGGCTGTTGAAAAACCCGCTCGCCGCAGGGCATTCGGCGTGATTCATTGTCTTCGAAGGGTTTCGGATGTCAATCGGCGTGGAACTGGGGACCGGGTTCGGCGCGCAAACGGGGACCGGGGTTTGGTGAGCTGCGGCGATCAGGGAT
>FWWL01000858.1_pt1 | contig 79721 bp, 67 predicted proteins | sample 2228331 | NCBI WGS metagenome assembly FWWL01 (sample SAMEA103939775, study PRJEB20133) | metagenome | reverse complement strand
TTGTGCTCCTTGGGGGACTCGAACCCCCGACCCGCTGATTAAGAGTCAGCTGCTCTGGCCAACTGAGCTAAAGGAGCACTCAAAATTAACACATTCTTATCAAATAACCAAAAAATTTTTCATTTTTGATTTTTTTATTTTGTGTGTTTATTTAATATTTAATCAGGGTGCAAAATGAAAAGCATTGTTTTCACTTTGAACCATAGCTGGTTGATCACACTACCGATATTCCGCCACTCAAAACCGACGGGACTATTTACTATTCAAAAATTGTTTACAATAACCCTGCTAATACCTTGTATATTTGGTTGCATACATCCGAGAATTTTAATATCCCTGTTTTAGTTATTAATAATTTTTTTATATTAATTGATTCAATCAGATGATTGGCAGAGGGCTTACATAGGCTTTACTTCGGCAACAGGTCAAGCTTACGAAAGGTACGAAATTCTTGTTTGGTCATTTTGTCCCTAAAGCTACATTAAAAGTCTTGAATGGAAAATTCCGACAACTAATGTCAGTTTCTCTCCAAATCCCGCAAAGGATGTTGTAAAAATACAATTTGAAGCTAAAAGAGAAGGTTTTGCAGAAATAACGGTTTACGATGTTTATGGTAAAGAAATTACTACAAAGAAAATTTTTGTCAATTACGGTGTAAATGTAATTGAACTCGATTGCTGGAATTTATTTATAGGTGTATTTTTTTACAAAATTTTGCTGAATGGTAAGACCAATTGTGGAAAATTCGCTATTACAAATTAAAAGAATGGGAAAACTAAAGTAAATGAGGCTTTTGAAAAACTAAAACATTAGTTGTAGCAAGCGACGGGAAAAAGAAGTTGAAAAGATATGTATACCGAGTAGTGCCGAACCACCTATTGTAAAATATGACCTTGTAACCCAACTTTTTGAAAAATTTTTTAATTGATAACGGTTGGCACAAATGGACTGCGTCATCATCACTTCGTCGGAAGTCAACCTTTCCGTCCTTCATTCTTGGATAAATCATAATAAAATGTGGTTTTTTTGAAAGTAAATTTTCGAAGTACCAAAAAAAACTTCGAAAAATACCTGCGATTGCGTCCAAAACAGTTTCCAATTGCCAAAATCTATCTCTATGAAAAATAATATGAAAAAAACCATTAACATATGCATTGACCCCAGACCAGTTTGGACAAAGAATAACAACCTTACCCCCCGGTTTTAGAACTCGGTCAATTTCGCTAAAAAAATTGTCCACAAAAACAATGTGTTCCAAAACACAAAGTGAAGAAACTAAATCGAACGAATTGTCTTCGAACGGAATCCTATCTGCTTCATATCTTTTCAATGTTGCATTATCTCGTGTGATATGTTTTAGATTTTTCAAAAGCTCTTCCTCGGTAAAATAATCCAAACCAACAACTTTTGAGTATCCATAACTTGCAATAGTATCGGGAATTCGCCAAGAACCCGACCCCAAATCCAAAACCGAGGCATTTTTATCCGGCAACACACGCCAAATAAATTTAGCATAATCTTCATAAACCATTTGAGGTCGTTCCATCAAACCATATTCTTCAGGTTTGGAAGAGTAAAATTCTACCAAGGCTGATTGAACCTCTTGAAAATGTTCAGGCTTTAATCTCTTCGGTCTTAAATTCATCGTATTGTTCGATTTTGCTATTAATCCAATTGTACGATAACAAGCTTGCTTTTTGAGCAAAGTCATCAACTTGGGTTAAATCAATTGTATCCCCTATAAAAACTTTTATCTTTCCACTTCTAATAAATGCACTTCCTCGGGGCAATAATTTATTCGCACCAATAATTGCAACAGGAACAATCGGTTTCCCACTTTTCGATGCCAAAAGAAATGCACCCCTTTTGAACTCCCCTAATTTTCCATCCTTCGAACGAGTACCTTCGGGGAAAAAAAGCACCGATACATTTTCTCTAATCAATTTCAAGGCTTCGATAAATGTCTTTCTCGAAAAGCCAGTATCTTCGCGATTCACAGCAATAAAATCGGACTTTTTCAAAAACCAGCCAAAGAAAGGAATTTTTTCAAGCTCCTTTTTGTAAACAATTCTCATAGGTTTATTAATTGCAACAAATATACTTGGAATGTCAAGATAGCTCGAATGATTTGCAATGAAAACATAAGATTGTCCATCTTGTAATTTTTCGAGCCCTTGCACTTCCACTTTAATTCCGCAAACCCATAAAAGCCTTCGTGCCCACCCCCGGTAGTGCATCGATTTTGCATATTTTCTCCAAAAGAATAAAAAGCCAATAATACCCAATAACGAATCTACAAGCGTTACCAACACGATGAGAAACAATCTAATTGGCAAAAGAATTATATCAACTATTTGTTTCCTTCCCGTTTGCATAATATTTGACATATTTCAAGTACAGCAGGATTGATTATTTTGTAGAATCTTTGCAAACCGGAAGGACGACATTCAACAATTTGTACACGTTCCATTAATTTAATCTGTTTCGATACATTAGCTTGCATCAATCCTGTGGCATTGATGATTTCAGTTACACACTTTTCACCATCGCTTAATGCTCTCAAAATTTTTAACCGCGATGGTTCAGAAAGAACCCGAAAAATATCGGCAAGCTGCTTTAATTCTGCGTCCGAAAATACCACTTTTTCTTCCATTTTCAATTTCCAAAAAAACAAAAATATATTATTTTTTTAATATTTTGAACTCGACCCTACGATTCAAACTTCGACCTTCTTCCGTATCGTTGGGTGCAATTGGTTCTTTTTCGCCATAGCCTTTAACAACAAGCCGCCGAGTTTCAATGCCTTTCTGAATAAGATAATTAGCTACCGATTCAGCTCTTTTCAAAGACAAATTATAATTGTAGTACGAAGAACCAATGTTATCGGTATGACCCGCAATTTCTATTTCTAAATTTGGATTCTCCTGTAAAATCTTAATCAATCTGTCGAGCTCAAAATACGAATCTTCCAAAAGTTGATAATCTTTGTAATTAAAGAAAATGTTGTTTAACCGAACTGTTTCTCCTATTTCGAATGGCACCATAAATAAATCCAAATTCAATTCTTGATATCTAATATCTGTTCTAATATCGAGATTGTCGTTTATTGAAATAAAACCCTGAGCTTGGGCGGTAAATGAATACTTGAAACCACCTGGCAGGACAAGTTTAAAGCTTCCATCAACTTTATTACTTCGAGCAATTCCTATAAGTTTTCCTTCGGGTAATGAAAAATAGGAGATTTCTGATTCCAAAGGTTGATTGTTCTTCTTGTTCAAAACCTTCCCTTTGACAATAACAACAGGCTTTGGTCTTAACTCTTTCGGCAAGAATATTTTAAAGATGTCTTCGTAACCATAAGTTTTGTCAGTCGATACAAAATAAGCATAATCTCCTGTCGCTGGAATGGTAAAGTATGCATCCCACTGGGGTGTATTTATTATATTTCCAAGATTTATTGGCTCGCTCCAATTTTCCCAAGTTGAGTCCAAGCGACGAGACATAAAAATATCGCTTGAACCGTAACCCGGATAACCTGCCGAAGAAAAATAGAGAGTTTCGTCATCATAGGCAAGGAAAGGGGATGATTCATCGGCAGCGGTATTAATTTTCATTCCGAGATTTTTTGGCTTCGACCATTTGCCATTAGATTTTAGAAAACTAACATACAAATCTAAGCCACCATAAGATTCAAAATTTTCGATAGCCATAATCAGGATTGTTCCACTTGCCGACAAACAATACCCCGCACGGTCATTAAAATTTTCAAACCCTTCAATTTCAATTTTTTTCGGGAAACTCCATTCTTTTCCATCAAAGTAAGTTATCGAAATCCCTTTTTGCATCTCACCATTGGGCAAATAGACATTACCCAAAAGAAGCGTATTTCCGTCGGGGGAAGCCGAAAAAGCAAAATTGTGATAATCATTGTTAATTGGAGGTGGTAGAAACTCTGGGGTTTCGAACTCGCCATATTCATTAACATTTGCAAACCAAATGTCTTGCCTTTTATCCCTTCCAAAATTTGCTGCGTGACCTTCGCGAGTAAAATACAATCTAATTCCATCGGCAACAATAATCGGTGCAAGCTCGTGAGCATTAGAATTAATCTTTGGACCTAAATTAATTGGCTTGTGATTATAAAAATTAGTAAACCTAATCTCGTTTATTGATATCTGGTAGTTTCGAGCATCAAATTCAGAAATGCTAACTGCATCGACCTGCAGAAAATCATTCAAAAAACGAGTATCGAATTCAATTCTTATCGAGCTAACTCTATAACTTGTTTTTGGAATAAGTTGCTTAAAGAGAACCCCTAAGGTGTCCTTGGGATATTGAAAAACAACTTTATTGTAAACCAAATATTTATTGTTTTTCTCATCAAACAAATAGATATTGCTTATACAATTTGGAGAATTGTTAAGATTAACAATAATTGTCTGAACTTGTTGAGGATTTTCGAATCCAAGATGCAAGTATTCGCCAAATTTATTCCTAATTCTCTGTGGGGTCCAACTACAAGGCGAAAGACCAAAATTTTCCCTAACACTTGGCTTACCTAATGCTTGTTCAGCAGAAAATTGTTTTAAACCCAATTGGCTAGAAAAACTTATGACTTTACTTGCCCACTGAATCGAAAATACATCGGAACTAAAACAATTCGTAAAAGAAAACAGTATTGAAACAAGGAAAATGAAGTCAATTTTCGTGATACAAATTTTCATACAATTTTTTTAAAGTAATAAATTGTTTAACATTGTGAACGCGAATAATATCGATATCCATTGGTAAAAGTAGAGTATGCAATAACAAAGTTGGTATATCTCTTTCGACAGGGTCATCAATTCCTAAAGTCTTTCCAATAAATGATTTTCTCGAAATTCCAACAAGCAAAGGAACACCTAACTCCTTGAATTTTTTAATATTTCGTAAAAGTTGCCAATTATGTTCGACTGTTTTACCGAATCCAATCCCGAAATCAGCAATAATCGTTTGAACACCCAAGTGCCGAGCTATTTGTATTTGATTTTTCAGAAATTCAAATATCTCCGACACTACATCCTGATAGACAGGATTAATCTGCATAGTTTTAGGTGTTCCCTGCATATGCATAAGGATTAAACTACAATTCCGTTCGGCAGCAAGTTCTCCGATTCGAATGTCATTTCTTAGAGCAGAAATATCGTTGATTATTGTTGCACCGGCATCGACCGCTTCTTTTGCAACTTCATATTTGCGGGTATCAATTGAAATAACACTTTCGGGTTTATGCCTTTTTATTCCTTCAATTACAGGAACTACCCTGCGTAATTCTTCGGTGATGGACACCTCGTCGGCACCAGGGCGTGTGCTTTCTCCACCGATATCCAGGATATCTGCCCCCCATTCAAGCAATTTCAGCCCCCATTCTATTGCAAAATTTGGTTCGACAAACAACCCACCATCAGAAAAAGAATCGGGTGTAACATTTAAAATACCCATAATTTTAGGTAACTTCATCGCGTACTCCATTTATAGATTTCAAAATTAAAAATAAAATAATTAATTTACTTTTTATTTTGGATACAAAATGATTTTTGCATATACCGATGGTGCATCGCTTGGTAATCCAGGTCCCGGTGCCTTCGCCGTAATTATTGTCAATGGCGACACCGAGATTAAATTAGCAAAAGGTTACCGATTAACTACAAACAACAGGATGGAATTGATGGCAATTCTCGAAACCCTACGATTTTGTTTACTAAATAACATTAATGAAGTTACTATTTTTACCGATAGCCAATTAGTTGCCAACTCAATAAATCAAAATTGGCTAGAAAAATGGGCAAATAATAAATGGAAAGGTTCAAACAAAAAAGAAGTCAAAAATATTGACATTTGGAAAGAAATTTATGAGCTTCTAAAAAAAGTCAAAACTGATGTTAAATGGCTTAGTGGTCATTCTGGTTATAAATACAATGAATTATGCGATAAGTTAGCCAAAAAAACCGCAAAAGAATCTGCTACCGAGATAGATTATGGTTATGAAAATTCAATAAACAAAAATTTTAATCTGTTTAATGGCGAAGGGTTATGAAAAAAGTTAAAATTTCTGTAATTGGTTGTGGTCATCTTGGCTCCATTCATTCTCGATTACTCAAAAGAAATCAATATGCAGAATTAATTGGTGTTTTCGATATCGATTCTACAAAAACTGAGAATCTTTCAAGGGAACTAAGTTGCATTGCCTTTAATTCGTTAGATGATGCAATTTATCAGTCCGATGCTGTCATTATTGCCTCTACAACCATAACCCATTATGAAATTGCCTTGAAATGCATCGAAAAGAACAAACATTGCTTCATCGAAAAACCAATAACTGCAAATTACTTCGAAGCATTGGATTTAATCGAAAAAGCACAAAAAGCAGACGTATTAATTCAAGTCGGGCACGTCGAAAGGTTTAACCCTGCACTTCAAACCATAATGAAATACAATCCCAAGCCACTCTTTATCGAATGCCACAGACTTAGCCAATTCAAGCCTCGAGCAATCGATGTTTCGGTCGTAGCCGATTTAATGATTCACGACATTGACATTGTACTTTGGCTAATCAAATCAAAAATCAAAAGGATTTCTGCAAATGGCGTTCCTGTTTTAACACAATCGAACGATATTGCAAATGCAAGATTAGAATTCGAAAACGGAGCGGTTGCAAATTTAACTGCTTCGAGGATATCTACTCGTTCTCTCCGAAAAATGAGAATTTTTCAGAAAAATGCCTACTTTTCTATTGATTTTGCAAAACAAAAAGTTGAAGTGTTCCGAATTGCCGATTCGACAACTGCTACAAGCTACGCACAACCTGCAATAATGCTTGGAAACATCGATTCGGGAACAGAAAAAGTAAATATCCTATACGAACTACCCGAAGTCAAAGAATCGAATGCAATTGAAGAAGAGCATAATTCGTTTTGTAGGTCAATTCTTTTTGGCGAACCTGTTAATGTCCCACCAATCGAAGCTTCCTTAGCTTTGAAAGTTGCCGAAGATATCGATACAATTATATCAGAATCACTTCGAGCGATACAAATTTAATGGAAATTCTTTTCCAAAGGCGACTATAAAACCAAAGATGCTGTTCTTATTGTCTTGAAACATACCATTGTATGATACAATATTTTCGTTTCCAACAAAGATTAAATTCAATCCCCTATTAATAAAAGTTCCTTGAACAGATACTACAAAATCGTATTGAGTGCTTTTGAATACAGAGTTAATAGTTGCACTTCCACTAATAAGCGAATCCTTACCATTTAGATTCAACAAAATTTCGAATGCTAAAGAATCGGAAACATAACTTCCGCTCCAACGTCCAACAATAGGAGAATTACTAACACAACCACATTCTTCCACACTACAAGATGGGAATATTAGAACCAAAGTAATAGCCGAAGCCAAAAAATACATTCGTTTAATTAAGATTTGCATATTTAAGTAAACTATTGATAATTTTCAAATTTTTGAACTTTTGAATGAATTTCCAGAACTTGTTCTATCAATTGTTTGGCTCGGTTCAAGGGTAATTGAGTAGCAGAATCGCTAAGTGCTTTTTCGGGTTTAGGATGTGTTTCGAAGAAAATACCATCGATTCCGACTGCACTTGCAGCCCGTGCTAAAGGGAAAATAAATTCCCTAATTCCGCCCGATTGCTTGCCCAATGAAGGTCTTTGCAAAGAATGAGTTGCATCGTAAATGATAGGACAACCAATTTCCCTCATAAATAACAAAGAACGAAAATCGACTACCAAGTCATTGTAGCCAAAGAAAGTACCTCGTTCAGTAATCCAAACCCGATTGTTCCCCGTGCTTGTAACTTTGATACACGCTTGCTTCATATCCCAAGGAGCCATAAATTGCCCCTTTTTGATATTCACAATTTTATTTGTTTTACCAGCAGCAACTAAAAGCTCAGTTTGTCGGCACAAAAAAGCAGGGATTTGGACGACATCGAAAAAATGAGAAAACTTGCTTATTTCATCAGGATTATGAAAGTCAGTCAAAATTCTTAAACCAAACCGTTCTTTTACTTCGACAAGATATTGGACAGCAATTTCATCGCCTATTCCAACAAAAGAATCCAAACTCGTTCTGTTTGCTTTTTTGTACGAAGATTTAAAATAAAGTTCAACAGGAAATATTTTGGGAATTTCCTTCAAAACTTCTGCTACCTCGAAAAGCAAGTCCCTGCTTTCTACAACGCAGGGACCTGCTATTACAATCAATCTTTTCTCCATAATGTTACTTTGTAATGACAAGCGAAACTGTGCTAATATATGTGCCTGCTTTCATTCTAATATAGTAAACACCATTAGGTAAATCGTATACACTGAATGGTAAGGAATGAATTCCAGCAGGAAGCTTTTGCTCGGTTAAAGTTTTAACTTTTTGACCAAAAGAGTTGAAAAGTTCTAAAACAACTAAATCATCAAATGCAGTAGAGAACAATATTTCGGTATCGCGGTCAACAGGATTAATTTCGGGCCCCAAAAGATTATAAGTCTTATCGCTTACAATAACCAACCTACCACCAACATAACACACACCGCTAATAATAATCTTGGTTACATCATCCCACGACTGCTTGCATTCTTTGTTTTGCAACTCCACAGATATTAATGACTGTTGCTTGTCCGACAAAAACACAGTAAAATCAAGAGTCAAAAGTTCTAAGTCGAAGGGTGTATTTATCCTTCCATAACCAGAGACATTAACCAATCCCGGTTGCAATGTTTGGTAGGGATTCCAAGTCCAGCCTGAAATGTTATTGAATAAAATAGTATCGATTCGCAACATCTTATTGTCGTAACTAATCGTGAAATTAAGCTCGGAGATATCCCCGTTAAATGTTTTGGGTAACTTGGCTTTAAGATTAGTTCTTCGATTAAATCCGGGAAGTAGTTTCATTTCTGGCTGGTCGGAATAAAAGTCAACATAGACGCCTTCGCCTGCAAGCTCGATATCAAGGGTAGTATTGATAGAAGTGTAAAGTCTCAAAGTCGTGCTATACTTTTTCTTTTCGGAGGGCTTGAATTTTACGGATATAGTGTAGAAATTAGATGGTGGTATGACAATTGGTAAATTTTCGTTAATACTGAATGCAACACTATCGGAATTAGTGAATTCGTAACCAATAATCGATATTGGAGTGATCCAGCTATCGTTATTGATTGCAATATTGTGAATATTTTCCTCACATATTAAACTGTTGCCAAAATCGAATGAAGATATTGTTGTTAGTCCCAAACCATCGCATTCGGCCTCGAATAGTGTATCCAAACGAGGATATTTTTCTGGTCCCGGTCCAGCATCGTGAATTATATTAATCAAATCACCCCTTGTACCTGGTGTTTTGGGGGTAAAAATAACCTCGAAAGTTCTTTGCGAATTTTTTGGAATTATTATGTCTTTTGGCACACCATTTTTCCAATTAAAATCCCCTGTCTTATACTTGAAGTCCATAGAATAAATGTATAAATCCTGTGTGGTACTTGGGTTCGAAACCTCTAATTCTGCTAAACCTTGGTCTCCGGGTTTTACTGCATCCAAGCAGGTCCATTTCAATTCGATGCGAGGAAGCGTTCCTTCACCGCGCAAGTTTGCAGTTAAATCCGAAAGCAAACCTTCGAATTTAAAAATGAGAGTTGAACTATATGTAGTCTCTTCTTCGGGATAGAAGTAAATTGGGATAGAAATTGAGTCGTTTGTTGGGATGACAACCGGCAAACTTATCACTGTGTCATTCGCAAATTTGAAGTTATCGGTCGGTGTCTCAAATTTAATATCAATCAATTTCTGATTAATTGAACTTCTGTTTACAATAACAAGTGTACTATCATTTCTTGTTAAAATCCGTCTTCCGTCCCAATCAATTGAACGAACAAGTATATCGGCATCAACACCTAACCCACGAAGTTCGGTAACAGGGCTTTCGCAACCAGTAGGCAATTCGAATTTTAAGTATGCGGTACGAACTCCGGCACCCGTTGGAGTAAACGAAATTGTCAAATCCACACATTCATCGGGTTTAACGACACGACTCGTAACAGGAATTGAAAAGTCAGAAGAATTCGGACCCGAAATTACAAATTTTACAGGTAAGGATGCAGGATTTGGGTTCTTGAAAATGCACAGAACAGTTGTATCAATTTTTACACTCAAATTACTTGCACCACAACTGACAAGAGGAAGTGATTCGCCGGAGCAGACACCAACACCTTCGAGATTAACAACGACTTCGGTACCGCAATCGGGATAAACGACAAGCTGACCATAACGTGGACCTAAATCTGTCGGTTTGAACCGAAGTTCTAAATTGATGCACTTTCCAGGTTCAATCCTTTCGCCAATAATATTCTGTCCCAAAAGAAAATCGGAGCTGTTTTGACCAATGAAACCAAAATTCCTAACAGTAATAGGCACATTTCCATTATTACAAATTAACGAAGCTACAATTGTGTCCGAAGTTGTTCCCAAAGTTGTTTCCGGGAAAACAACGTTACTATATTTTGCACTCCAAACTGGATTCTGGATTGAGAAATCTGCATCCGATATATCTTCGCTTCCTGGCGACCCGCCATATCTACGAATGAAAGCATCTTTGCCACCTTTACTTGTTATTTGGAAATTTCCGCTTTTAAGAGTTCCTTGGAAAGTACCCACTTCATACCTATCGCCAATACCATCGTAGGCAACTGCTTTCGAATATGTACCATCGTCAACACCACCTTTTTGAACTAATTTAATTGACATATCGGGATTGAGCACAGCTGTGAACATCGAAGGAGTTGTAACCCTTGGCAAAGAGTAAACAGGGGTTTGAATTTGTCCAACATATTCACCCAAAATCACAATTTCGTCCGAACCAGTTCCAGTTGGTCTAAATTTGATTTTCTGGCCCCAAGCTCTAAATGTATTATATGTTTCGTTAGCCCCAATTAATGTAACAATGGGATTTGAACCTGAGGCAGGGTATTTAGCAATAAAGCAATAAGGGACATTAGCTACGGGCATACTTGGAGTTATGTATCCAAAGCTTGCCGTTTGGAAACAAGTACCAACAACATAGGCATTGCCTTGCTTATCCACACACACACCAGCAGCGGAATCGACACCAAAACCACCACCCGTTTGCGCCCAGACCAAATTACCATCCCTATCATATTTGGCTATGAAGAAATCGACACTGCCGGCACTCGTTTTCTTAACATTATTGCCAAAATCAATTGTTCCCGAAAAATAGCCAGTAACGTAAAAGTAAGAATTATCATCAGTTACAGCAATACTTGTTCCATAGTCATCTTCTGTACCACCAATTCCTTTCAACCAAACATAATCTGCAACAGGTGCCACTGTCGCTTTAATTCTGAAACGATTCCCACCTGCCGGTGGCACCCATTTGTAGGAAAGCCCTCTTACATTATTAGCAATGCTCTTCCAAGTATTTCCTCCATCGCTACTATAAAACAAATTAACAGGTTTAGTAATTTCCACTCCTGACCATCGAATAAGCACAGTATCGCATACAGAATATATTTCGCCACCGTTCGGTGTAATAATCCTAACTTGCGAAATACCTCCAATTAATCTCATTTGCGCTGGACAAGGCTTTGCGTCGATATACAATGTAGCTTCTCGGTATGAACGCATTGCACCTTGAGTAAATCGGACACGAATGGTTCGAGTTTCCCCTTTGGCAATTGTGAACGGTGGTGGTCCTCCTGAACCCCCAACGTCCCAATTGACTACCTGATAAAAAGTACTTGGAATAATATTAACACCATTTACGTAATAATCAGATAAAACAGCAGTTATTGGGATATCAACTTCATTGTATTGATTTGGTGCAGGGTCTCCAAAATCATATATCTCGTTGTGGTTCGGAAGTAAAGCAATCATTCGTTTTGGTACTACATAAATTCTTTCTATTGTAACACCTTGCCTTTTAAATGTAATACGAATAGTCCTTTCTAAGTCAGATTCATCGCAAGGAAACTCCGATATCCAATTCAAGAAGCAAAGCTGCTTCCTTTGGATATCGAGAGCAATAAACCTGTAAATGTTAACTAAATCATCTTTGGTATTTACTCGGTATGCTTTCCCACCTGTTTGAGAGGAAATCTTATCCAAGTCCTTGTTCATTGGCATTGCCAAAGTAATTGCATATACTTGGATATTTGTTCTCTGTAATTCTCGAATAATTGAATCAGTTTTAGGAGGATTGTTCGGCTCCCCATCAGTTAAAAATACAATAATTCTTCTCTTCTTAGGGTCGGGCGAATAATTTGTAAAAAGTTGAATAGCTCCATTGTTCCTATCTAAAAATGGCGGGTCGTATTCGGTCCCACCACCAACCCAAGTTCTTTCCAATGAGTCAATCAGTTGGTCTTTATTATCGGTAAAATTACATCTCAAATAAGCAAATTTACCGAAGGAAATTAAAGCAACTTTTGTACCCGATTTAAAATTGATTTCATTAACGAAGGCTTTAACACCAATTCTGACCCAATCCCAACGTTTTTCGCCCGCTTCGTTTGTATCGTTCATCGATTGGCTCTGGTCTACTACCAACACAATACTGACTGCAGGCTCAATAATCGTATCTTTGCAATCCACTGTTACAGAAGCATTCATATTTTTGCCACGCTCATAGACATCGAAATCGGCTGGCGAAAGGTTCTTGTAACTTTGACCAGTTCCATCCAATGCAATAAATGTACAACGAATATAAGGAAAATTGCTCGTATCAACTTCGGAAATAGCAAAAGTCGCCTCTTGCGAAAATAGTAGAGTTGGAATTAAACTGAAAATCAACAAAATAAAAAGTAAATAAATTCTTTCCTTCATTGGGGCTATCATTTTAACTCCATTTATTAAACATATTTTTACTCTATTTTAGTGAAAAAACCATCACAATTTAAATAAAATTTTCGAATTTTTGTGCTTAATTCTGCAACAACTCCAATCGGAATTGTCATAAATTTTTTAAAATGCCCAAAAGGAAAATTTATCACAACAGGAAAACCAAATTTCGACAAATTATTAACTAAAACCTGTCGAAGAGTAAATGAATAATCAGGATAAAAGTTCCTTCTGGCATCCAATTTACTAATATATCCAACAATCACTCCATTACATTTTTCGAATTTTCCAGCAAGTTCAAGTTGTTTAAGCATTCTATCGACACGATATGGTTCTTCGGAAACTTCTTCGAAAAATAAAATTTTTCCATTTGTCTCGAAATCATATTTAGTTCCAAGTAATGATGTTAAATTAGTTAAATTACCACCTAACAACTCTCCTTTGCATTCACCTTCGACAATAACATCTTTCCACTCGAAATTATAAACAATCTCATTTGTTGGTGAACCTTTCATCAACCAAGGCAAGAGATATTTTTTTGTAAAAGAATCTGGATAGTAATTCCCCGTTGGAGAATAGAAAGTGATTAAACCAGACAAATTATTGACAGGTATTAAAATCGAAGTAAAATCACTAAAACCAAGATAAATTTTTGGGTTAGAGGAAATTAAATCGAAATCAAGATACGGTAAAATTCTAATACACCCATAACCACCCCGAGCTGCGATTATTGCTTTAACTTCGGGATTTACAACAAAATCCATAAATTCTCTTGCTCGAAACTCATCCGACTGAGACAGATAACGATAGGCTCTATCTCTTTTTGTAATTGCTTCGCCAATTACAACCCTAAGCCCCAAACTTTTAAAAAAATTCACCATTGGTTGGATTTCCCAAAAATTGCAAGGGCTACCAGGTGCAGTAAAGGCAATTGTATCCCCACTTTCCAAACGAGGAGGAAAAACAAATTTCCTGGGTTGTTCCAAAGTTGGCTGAGAAAGCAAATTTCTGCCTGATATACCCAAACCACCAATTAATGTTAAAGCCTTAATAAAATCCCTACGAAACATAAAAAATCAAATAAATATTTCCATCAAAATATATAAACAAATTTCATACCATTTAGTTACATTGAAAAAGCCAAAATTTGTGTGATTTTCAATATTTTCGTAATTTTGTATAACGGAAAGGTGCAGGAGTGGCTGAACTGGCACGACTGGAAATCGTGTGTACCCCCACAAGGGGTACCGAGGGTTCGAATCCCTCCCTTTCCGCAAAGCAGGAAGCCACCTACACTGATTTCACTCATGCCCTGCAATTACCCACAAAAACTGAGTAAAATAATCGCAGGGGAATAAGTAAATGGGTTAAAACAAATGAATTGCATTTATTTTCGTCGGCGTGGCCAGATTCGAACTGGCGACCCCTACTACCCCAAAGTAGTGCGCTAACCAGGCTGCGCTACACGCCGAATACTACAAAATTAACAAATTTTTATAATATTTCAAAGCAATAAAACAAAAAGGGGAAGCTAATGCTTCCCCCACAAAAAGTTAAAAAAATCAATTTTCTATCGGACTTTGATGAATTTCTCGGTAAAGGTTCTGCCTCCAATTCTTGCAATCAAATGATAACAGCCAACAGGAAATTTACTTAAATCCAAGCTAAACTGATAGTATGAGGGTTTCCAACTTGCCATTGGCAATTCAATTGGATAATTGTTCCCCATTGCATCCACAATCTTAAACTCTACTCTGTCATCATAATTTTCAACATTGAAAAGTACGGTAATGTAATCTATTGCTGGGTTTGGGTTAACCGAAATCGGACTAATAGTTTCTCCATCGTCGACATCGGTTGTGGGCGAATATAAAGCATTGATTGGGTCATATTCTGCCCACGGTAAATCCCATCTTTCGGTAACAACAGGACTAAATGCACCACAATAAGGAACTCTTTCAAAAAACGGGTCATCGATAGCAACAGGCCCAACTTTTTCAAAGGATGCTTTGTTTAGATATGGAGCATCATTGCCTGGAACTGGGTTCAAAACACCTACTTTTCCGAATGGGTCTATAAGTTTTGCATTTAATGGCGTAGATAAATCAAAATAATTATTAAACAAAGGATTAAATATCCAATCCGAAGCAATCTTTGGACTTGAACCATCTACATAAAATGCTTGAGTTTTAATTCCATATACATAATTGTTCCTAAATTGAATTGAATCTTTGCGTGCAGCCTCCTGTGAGTTTGAACTTAAAATTTCAATTCCTCGAGGCCAACCAAGAAAAACAGAGTTGAAAACCGATAACCTTGCATTTCTTCGAATTTGAACCATAGTGCTGTAACGTGAATTAAATTTATTTGCTCCTGTTCCAGTTGTCCAAGATGTATCCTGTAAAGGACCGATAGCAGTAAGATTCGAAAAAACCGAGTGAGTGAGCGGAGTGTTCCATGAACCTTGTGCATCGCTATCGAATTCAAACACGTGGCTTGTGGAAACATCGGCAATGTCTTTATCTCGTACCGAAAGAGCAAATTGCACTCGTCCCGAAAAGCCATTGTCACCATCGAACTCATCGTCCAAACCATTGTAGGCAATTATATATTTTGCATCGACAGATCCACCAAACCATTCGTACGAGTCATCATTGGCATAGGAAACCATAACGTGGTCGATTTGAGTTCCTCGACCAACACCACCAAGTGTAAATCCGTTCAATTCTTGGTTCGGTGCTGCTGCAATTCCTCCAAACTCTATCCTTACATAGCGAATAACTCCGCTATTATCATCGTCATTTGGATTATTTCGACCACCATACCATCCTCGGACTCGGTTTGCATCGGCAATTCCACCTTCCAAAGCAGCTTCACCACCTGGGTTGTTAGTCGAAGCCAAACCACAAATCAATACGCCACCCCAATCCCCAGGTCTCCGCTGTCCTGGTGGAGCTGAACTTGTGAAAATTATAGGCTTCGTCGGTGTACCATCAGCATAAATCTTACCACCACGATTAATACACAAAGCTGAATTTTGGCCAACTGTATCGCCAATAATAATCGTTCCGGGTTCAATTTCTAATACACCAAGAGAATCGACAAAAACATAGCCATCGAGTTGATATATTTTGCTACTCGAAAGCTTAACTCGTGTCTTAATAGGGTCACGAAGAACTGAATCGGCTCGTATTGGTTCGGGTTGCTCGATTTCGAATGGTGCATCATTAATGTCTGTAACATTTTCATTCAAAGTTCCATCGGGGTTCAGCAATACCATTCGGATATAGCCTGTTTTAGTTTTAACTGCTGGCACTCGCCAACCACCATTTACTATACCCCGTGTTCTCCCGCTATCGAGAATGTTGGAAAGCCTTGGGTCAGTAGTCCAAGGTCCGTTAGGCGAAGTCCCAAATTGAAATGCATAACGCGAACGATGAGTCCCTTCGATTGTCGTATCCCATACAATATCAACAGAATATCCGGGTCGAAATACTTCCCCACCGTTCGGATAAATCAATCGCAACTGTGTGGGTTGAGAGAAAAGAACAATAGGCAAAAGGATGAGAAGAAGCATTAAATAACGAGTTTTCATAAAGAACACCAAATTGTTAAACATAAGATTTAAAATGGAGAGTAAGAAATTCCAAAGGAAATTGTAGAACCTTTGTAATTCGAAGCATATTTTCTACCGCTTTGCTCGAAAATTACTGTCGAATTCAAAAGGTTCGAAACAGAAAGTTTGAAATCAATTACACCAACCTTTTGACTAATGGACAAATCGATATTATGAGTTGGCAATTCGTAAATGTGTGGGTCATCAGTTTGGTAAACACCTACTTTTGCAACTTGCACAATTCTCTTCCCAAAAGTATAATATCCAACAGCAAAACTTGTCCGTGTTGTTGGATTTTGGTAGAATAGTCCTAGGTTCAGTGTATACGGAGACTGTCCCCACATTGGTCGTTCATCAATAATGTTCCCTTGATTAACTGATAATTTCGAAGAGATTAATGTTAGGTTTGCCGAAAATTGAAAATTGTTAAAAAAGTCTGCAATAAAGCCCAAATTCTTTCTAAATTCAAATTCAACACCGAAATTTCGTGCAATTCCTTCTGCATTTGCAAATGTTCGTGTTAATTCACTCTGCTGTGGATAAACAGTCTCTTCTATTGCATTTTCGAAAATTTTATAAAAAACTCCAACCGAAAAAATTTCGGAAATATCGGGGAAAATTTCGTAACGAAGGTCGAAATTCCAAATGCTTGACCTTTTTAGGTTTGGATTGCCTTGCACAAGCGTCAAACTATTGTAATCGTAAAAGGCAAAAGGTGCAAATTCCCGATAAGAAGGTCGTGCCAAGGTCCTTGAAGCTGCCAACCTAATGTTCCAGTTCGAAGATGTTGAAAAGATTAAATTTAAAGCAGGAAGTATATCATTAGTTTTATAATCTATATTTATAGGGTCGTTGTTGATATCATAAGAATTTAAATTTAATCGATTGTTTTCGATTCTTGCACCACCGATTATTCTCAATCTCACATCGTTTAATCTTATAGCCAAAGCATCGAACATAATGTATCCCGCATAATGTGTTTCTTCAGCATTGTATGAATCACTCAGTTTAGAGTCCTCGCCTAAACGAAGACCATCATCATAACGGAAGTTTTCTTTGGCTAAAACATCTTCCAAAGCCCAATAATGAGTAAGCCTTTCATAAACATCTTCTGCTAAATAAGGTGAAGCGGTAATGGTAATTGAACGAGCATTGAAATTTCTTTTCTGTCGGTTATAGTAAGCACCAAATTTGATTTTTGTCGTACCAAATTCTTTTGTAAAATTAAATTTTGAATTTACGATGTGTTCCAACATATCCGAAAAAAATCTACCAGCACGGGTGCCATCGCCTTGCTGAGTTGCCAAAATCTCTGGAAAGAATGGAGTTGAAGGGTCATATTCTACATCAGAAAGCTGACGGGAAAATCTAAATCTCCTATAATCAGGTTCTTTCCTAATTGCATTCGAATAATTAATTGACCAGTCCAAATTTGATTGAATAGAGTTTAAGTTGTGATTTCCTGAAATCAAGACCGAAGCAAGGGCTTTTTGTGTATAGTGCATACTGAACGATTTAAACTCTAAATACTGATAGCCAACATCTCGACCCTCCAAAATTAATACCTCGTCCTCTGCATTATTTGAATAGTTACCTTTTAGGGTAAAGATATTATTTTCGTTACGCAGACCTATATTGAGCATTCCACCCAATTGCACTCTTCTAATGGATTCGCTACCGGACGAATGATAAAGCGTGTCAAAATCAGAAAGATAAGAATTCCGAACCAAGTCGACAACCTGATAGGAATTTTCGTAATTACCAACAGCAGTCATACCCAAATCAAAACTTCCCAAAGAGAATGTTTTTGAGTAAAATAGATTTAAATCTTGGTTTTCGAGCGGGGTAATAGTCTTGGAATTTAATGCGACATTCGAAGAATTAAAGGATTGCATAATTTGTGAAAACCTTTCCTTTGCGTTAGTGGTATCGAAAGGATTGTTTGCATTGGAAAGCAGGGTGTTCATCTCGAGCCTGTTTCGGGGAAAATCCGATGGTAAGGCACGGCTCCCATCGTCAAACCCTAACCAATCGTATTTACCACCACGATAGTAACGAAACTTATCATTTTTGAAGGCAGTGTTACTATTGGACTTCGTAGTAATGGTAAATTTGAATTTTTCCTCGCTTGGAAAATCATTTGTTGAAATATCGACTAAGCCACCTGCAAAATTGGCAGGCAAATCGGGTGTATAGGATTTAATAACCATTACATTTTCGACAAAATCAGTTGGAATCATATCGAAAGAAAATGCTTTTTTGTCGGTTTCTGTCGAAGGCAATTGCGAACCATTTAATACTGCATTGTTATATCGCTCGTTAACACCACGAACAATTACTAAGTTGTTGAAAAGGGTAACCCCCGAAACTCGCCTAAGTGCTTGACCAACATCCCCAGCAGGCAAGCGACTTATTTCTTGAACAGAGATCCCATCGAATATTTTCGATGACTTCTTCTTCTGAACCAACAATGCCTCTTGATTATCTAAAACTCGGGTAGCTTCGACCGTAACCTCTTGGGTTGCTTTAATTTCGGGATACAAAGCAATTTTCAAATCCGATAATTTTTCCTTTTCGATATCTGAAATAATTTTAGTTTGATATCCAATATAGGATACCTTCAAGGAGAACTTGCTTAATGGAATGTCCAGGAGTCTAAAATTACCCTGTGGGTCGGTGAAAGTACCTTTGGGTATTTCGACCAGTTGAACGGTTGCACCTCGAAGCGGTTCGCCCGTTTCTGCATCCAAAACAGTTCCCTTTAAAGCAAATGTTTCTGCAACCGAGTTGTTAACAAACAAGAAGAGAAAAATAAATATAATAAACAATCCATTAAACCAAAAATTAAACTGCTTATTCATAGTTTTTTTTGATATTATACATACTTGTAATTACAAAATTTGAATCGATAGATTTGTTTTAGTTAAACTTTATGTTAATTTTTGGTAAATTTTTTAATCTCTCTCTGATTGTAATTTTTTGTCTTTTTTTTCGTCAATTTAAGTCTTAAATACATTTTTAAACTCGATGGGCAAAATGTCAAATATGAGTCAAAAAGATACCGAGAAAGAAAAATTTTGGGGAAATGGTTTGGAATATATTTCAATAAAAGGAGCACGTGAGCATAATCTTAAAAACATTAGCCTTACCATTCCCCGAAATAAATTTGTTGTAATCACTGGTCTTTCGGGTTCTGGCAAATCAACACTGGCGTTCGATACAATTTACGGCGAAGGCCATCGCCGATTCGTTGAATGCCTTTCTGCATATTCAAGGCAATTCGTTGGTATGTTTAAAAAACCTGAAGTTGACCTAATCGAAGGTATTTCGCCTGCAATTTCTATCGAGCAAAAAACCATTAGCCACAATCCAAGGTCAACAGTTGGCACTGTAACCGAAATTTACGATTATCTCCGCTTGCTCTTTGCTAAACTTGGAATCCAACACTGCCCAGAATGCAAAATTCCAGTTCAAAAGAAAAACGTTGACCAAATAACTGAGGAGATTCTAAAAGATTATGATTCCAAAAAAATCTATATTTTAGCTCCTGTGGTTCGAGGAAGGAAAGGTCACTATCGTGAGCTTTTCGAACAATTCATTCGCTTAGGTTTCACAACCGTTCGTGTCGATGGAGAATTTACCGAACTCCGTGAAGGTATGAAAGTTTCCCGCTATCAAATTCATAACATCGACTTAGTCATCGATAAGCTCATAATAAGTCGAAATATTGGACATAGATTAATTCAATCACTTGAACTAGCTTTGAATTATGGTGAAGGAAATATTGTAGTTTACGATTCCGAGGATAATAAAGATATTTTAAAAAGCACTAACTATTCCTGTCCATCCTGTGGTAAGGCTTTTGAACCATTAGCTCCAAATACTTTTTCGTATAATTCCAAATATGGAGCTTGTCCTCGGTGCGATGGCATTGGGGAACTGTACGATTTCGACCCCGAATTGTTAATCTCCGATCCCAATCTTTCAATTTCGGAAGGTGCAATCGAATTATTACAAGATAATCGTTTTTATTGGCTATTAGAGCAAGTCGTTGCTTTTGCAAACAAGTTTCACCTTCCATTGGACAAACCAGTGAAAGATATTCCAAAAGTTGAACTCGATTTTCTTCTCTTTGGTGACCCCGACGAACCTATTGAAATTTCTTATTCTTCGCAAAAAAGTTCAGGTCTCAAATATACCCACACATTCAATGGATTAATCAATAGTCTCCGACATTTTTACAAAAATGCTACCTCGCAAACAATTATTAAATTTCTCGAAAAATTCATTCGTGGTTGGGAATGCCCCGAATGTAAAGGTGCTCGGTTAAAGCCCGAAAGCTTAAATGTTTTCGTAAAAAATTACTCTATTCACGATATTGTTAGTGCCGAAATTCCAAAAGCCAAACAAATTTTGGATTCAATATATTCCTCTCTTTCGGAGCGTGAGCAAAAAATTGCAAAAATTATCTTCAAAGAGCTTACCTCGAGAATCTCGTTTCTCGAAAAACTCGGTCTAAGCTACCTTTCGCTAAATCGACCCGTGCGTACACTTTCGGGTGGAGAATCTCAACGAGTTCGGCTTGCTTCGCAACTTGGCTCGGAACTGGTTGGTGTTACTTATGTTTTAGATGAACCAAGCATAGGCCTACATCAATACGATAACCATAAACTCATTCACTCTTTGCAACAATTACGAGACCTAGGCAATACGATTATCGTTGTCGAACACGACCGTGCAACAATCGAAAATTCCGATTTCATCATCGACTTAGGACCGAAAGCTGGAATTGAAGGCGGAGATTTAGTCTTTTCATCAAGCCCACAAGATTTAGCAAATCTCGACAAAAACATAATAAAAAAATCTTTAACAGCACAGTACCTTTTGAACCAAAAAAGCATCGAAATTCCCAAAAAAAGAAGAAAAGGCAATGGAAAGTACTTAATACTCTATGGTGCAAAAGGCAATAACTTAAAAAACGTAACATTAAAGATTCCTCTTGGGCTTTTTGTTTGTATAACTGGATTAAGTGGCTCAGGAAAATCTTCGCTCATAAACGACACACTTTACCCAATTTTAGCAAACCATTTTTATCAAAGCAATCTAAAACCATTGCCTTACGAAAAAATCGAAGGGATTGAACACATCGACAAAATTATCGAAATTGACCAAAGCCCTATTGGTCGAACTCCTCGCTCGAATCCTGCAACTTATACAGGCGTCTTCTCGGAAATTCGTAACTTCTTCGCAATGCTTCCCGAATCGAAAGCACGTGGCTACAAAGCTGGTCGATTCTCGTTTAACGTCGCTGGTGGAAGATGCGAAGATTGCCAGGGTGCAGGTATGAAAACAATAGAAATGAACTTCTTGCCCGAAGTTTACGTCGTTTGCGATACCTGTGGTGGCAAAAGATACAATGATGAGACCTTGGCAGTAAAATACAAAGGCAAATCAATTGCCGACGTTTTAGAAATGACGGTAGCCGAAGCTTTAGAATTTTTCAATGAGATACCAAAAATAAAGCGAAAGCTTAAAACTCTCTACGATGTTGGTCTTGGGTACATCCGTTTGGGACAGCAAGCACCAACCCTTTCGGGTGGTGAAGCACAAAGGGTCAAACTTGCAACAGAACTTTCGAAAATTGGTACAGGAAAAACATTATACCTTTTGGATGAACCTACAACCGGGCTCCATTTCGAAGATGTCCGAATCCTTCTTAATCTGCTTAACAACCTTGTCAACAAAGGAAATACAGTAATTGTAATCGAACACAACCTTGATGTAATTAAATGTGCCGATTGGATTATTGATTTAGGACCTAAAGGCGGAGATGAAGGAGGCTATATTATCGCCGAAGGCACACCCGAAGAAATTGCTTCGACCCCAAAAAGTATCACAGGTCAATTTCTAAGGAGCGAACTTGGTTTGGCTTAAATCAATTTACAACTCAATCCTTAGGATTTACAACATTATTTTACCACTTCTTAAACTTCTAAGCAAAAAAATTAATACAAGAGAATCTAACTGGCGAAATCTACTTCAACTTGCTCATACAACAATTGAAACATCCGATGAAAAAACAATTATCTGGTTCCATGCAGCCTCAATGGGTGAATTTGAACAAGCAAAACCAATAATCGAAAGAATAAAAAATAAATTTCCGCAAATCAAAATTGTTGCTTCATTCTTTTCGCCTTCGGGCTTGGAAAACCAAAAAAATTACAGGTTTGTCGATAGTTTAGTTTACTTACCAATTGATACTCCAAATTATGTCAAATATTTTCTGAATTCAATCCAACCAAACATTGCCGTATTTGTTCGATATGAAATATGGATGAATTTCCTTACAGAACTTAAAAATCGTAATATTCCTACTTTCTTAATCAACGCAACTCAACCAAGGAGAAGACCCTTTATCCCTAATCGTTTACTCCAAACATTTTATTCTCATTGTTTCAATCTATTCACAAAAATTTTCCCATTACATAAAGAAAAGCACTACTTCGAATTGATTTACCAAGGAAATCTTCAATGCGTTTACGATACACGCTACGACCGCGTTTGGGAAAAAATAAACTCCCCCCGAAGAATTAATCTATCTAAATCGGGCGAAACCTTTGTTCTTGTTGCTGGAAGCATTTGGGAACCCGACGTGGAACTGATTGCAAACTCATTCAAAGAAATTAACAAATTCAACAACATTAGCTTAATCCTTGTCCCACACGAACCAACAGCCCAACATTTAGAATTTTGTAAAAAGTTTTTCCCAAATGCAATTGAATTCTCTAAATCATTTGATTTGACTCGACCTAATGACAAACCTTTTGTAATTAAATCGGGCGATGTAATTTTGGTCGACAAAGTGGGCTATCTTCTCGATTTATACTCTGTGGCAGATATTGCCTACGTCGGAGGTGGGTTTACCGCTGGTGTTCATAGCGTAATCGAACCTGCGGGATACTTCATCCCTGTAATGTGCGGAGGGGACATTAACAACTCCCCCGATGCTTTAGAAATGAAAGAAGAGGGTTTCCTTTTCAATTTCGAAACTCATTCCACTGCAACAAAGATACTGGAAGAACTGTTACATAGAGACGATACTTACAACTATTTAAAAAATAAATGCAAAAGCTTCTTTCTTTCAAGGATTGGTTCTTCGGACGTGATTTGTAGCGAAATTTTAAAAACAATTAAGAAGATATAATTTTCAAAAATTCAGAGGATTGTTTAAAATCGGTTTCAAGTTCAAAAGTAAGTCTTTCCAAGTCCATTCCTTCAAGTTGCGGGTTGTATTTTTTAATAATTTGCCACGATTCTTCATTTTCGAACTCAATTACTTTAAGTCCTTCGTAGAAATCGGCTCCCCAAATTTCGCACAATAAGTCAGCAAAACGAATGATTGCACCCAGTTCAACTTCACTGTCATTCAAAGATGATAATTTTGAATGCTTACCAATGACATTGGCAAGTGCCAAAGGCAATTTCCATTTCTTTGCTATGCGCTCGCCAACATCGAGATGAGAAATGCCAAAGACAGTTCTTTCGGCTTCAACGTCGGAAATTCCATCACTTTGAACCATATCAATTACTTTTTTATAGCCACGAAAATCAAATTGCATCAGCAATAGCTTGCCAAAATCGTGTAGAAGACCACCAATAAATTCGAATTCCTTATAGTTTTTATTTAGTTTTTTTGCAATATTTTTGGAAACTACACCCACGGAAGCAGAATGCCACCAAAATTTCTCGAAAACCTCTTTCGCTTGGGGATTGGTTTTCAACATAAAATGAGAAAAAATAGAAATACCCATAACAACATTAGCTAACCGATTCAATCCAATTGTAATTACTGCCTGAGAAATTGAAGACACAGGGGTTTTCAATCCGTATATTACAGAATTTGAAACCTTTAATACCTTTGCAGTCAATGGAGCATCAGTTTCGATAGCATTAGAAAGCGTTCGAACATCAACATCCTCATCCTGAAGAATTTCAAGAATTTTTGTGGCAACCTGTGGCAGGGTTGCTATTTCCTGAGTATCCTCAAGTCTTTTTAAAATATCCATGATATATCTACTTTTTCACTCTTTTATTATTTTTTCTAAAATTACTTTTTGATTGTATTCTAAAATAACAAAATAAATTCCTTTTTCAAAATTTGAAAAGTTTACTAATAATTCACCGCTATAAAATTTCGATGAATCAAATTCAATGAGTGTCTGAGCCAAACAATTTAACACTTTAACATTATTTGGCTTAAAATCTGAGAAAGTAAATTTCACAACATTTGTTGTTGGGTTTGGGAAAAACGTGTAATCCATTGATTCTGTGGTTGATACCGAAGAAGGCTCCTTTGTTTCGAAATTCCAAGTTTCCGACCAATCCCCTTCTCCATAAATGTTTTTAGCACGAACTTTCCAAAAGTATTGCTTCGAAAACTCTAAGTTGTAAACTATTATCTGTGTTGCCGTCAAGTCTGTTTCGTATTTGACAATTCCCGAGGAAAAGTTAATATCGGTCGAAAGTACAAACTCGTAAGCACTTGCACCAACAACACTTTCCCAACTAAATTCAACTGTAATCGGTTGATTGGTTGAATTATTCGATGGAGCCAAAAGTTTCGGACTTGCAACCGTAGTGGTGAGTGCAAAAACATCGCTCCAAGGGCTTTCGTAAGGTGGATAGTGCACCCTAACTCGCCAATAGTAAGTCGTAAAATAATCCAATGAATTCAGTGTGTAATTATCATCGCTTGTCGTATCGTCAACAACCGTATTGTTAAAGTTTTGGTCTTTCGAAACTTGTATCTGGAAATATTTGTAATTTAATGGCAAGTCCCAAACTAACTTCACAGGAGCTTTTAAATTTTTCGAATTATTGCTTGGGCTTTTGAGTGTAACAGGTTGCAAAGTAGTAATGAACCACCAAGTTTCCGACCAATCGCTAACTCCATCGTCATTTGCAGCACGAACCCGCCAGTAATATTTAGTAAAGTATTCTAATATTTTAGTTTCGAATCTGTCATTGAACTGCGACACTCCATCGTAGAATTTGTTAATAAAATTGGGGTCAAGTGCTATTTGAATTTCGTACAAAGTTCCACCCTTGGTTGGATACCATTCCAAAATTGCTACAAGTTCAACATTGGATGCTTGATTAGATGGGCTTTTCAGCTTCGGAGCTTCCAACTTGGTCGTAAATTCCCACACTTCCGACCAATCCGATGTTTTCGAACCCATTTTTGCAGCAACCCGCCAGTAGTACTTTTCGTAGTATTCCAATTTTGTCGGCAAAGTAAAACTTGTATCCTTTTCATTGGTTAATTGCTTTTCGTAAACTAAATTACTAAAATTACTGCTTTTTGAAACTTGCAAAATATAGCCAGTGCTTCCCTCGGTTTGATGCCAAAGAAAAGTAGGTTGCAAAGGAACAGCTCCCTGTTTGTTCAATGGCGAAATTAGAACTGGTGGTGCAACTATCGTGTTCAAAGCAAAAACTCTTGACCATTCGCCTAATGCATTGTTGTGCCTACCCCTTACCCGCCAATAATAAAGCTTGTTGTAATCAAATGGATAAACATTCTTCCAATTCGTTTTGCCAAATGTAATTTTTTCCCTAACCGTTAAAAATTCATAATCTTCGGAAATTTCCATCTCGTAAAGCACTGCGTTATTTGCTGAATTCCATTCAAAATCGGTATTAAGAGGCTCCCCAATTGCGTTAAACGGTGGTTTTACCAAATCGACTTTTGAAATTGCTTGCGGGTCAATTGTTTTATAAATTGAAGTTGGGGTTACCAACCAAATGTAACCATCTTTATCGGCAAATAACTGCTGTATTTGGTCTCGGACGAATCCATAGAAAAATCGAACAGAATCCCAGCTTGCACCATCATCAACTGTTGTTAAAATTCCTCCATAAGTGCCACCAAAAACAATTTGGTCATTTGGCGAAACGCAAATCGAAGAAAGAAACTGATAAAACGTGCCAACAAACCTGGTGTTCCAAGTAGTACCCTCATTGGTCGAAGAAAGGAAACCAAAATCACCTGCAACATAAATTGTAGAATTTTTCGAAAAACCAAAGTGCCTGTAATTAAAGATGGAACGACCTCGTACACCTTGCCAAGTATTGCCATCATTTGTAGATTTTACAATACTATCGCCCATAGCTAAATAAACAACTCCCGTTTTATTTATACCAATAGAAATAATACCTTGTGTATTTCTTGCCCTAACATTCAGAATAGACCAAGTTGCTCCACCGTCGGTGGAACGCAACAAACCATTGGTAACGGCATTCGGGTCTCGGGGGTCGGCAGGTTGAAATTTCATTCCCACAAAAATTGTATTATTCTTTATGCCAATTGAATTAAAAATTGTATCACTTTTGGAAAGTAAAACAGTCCATGTATCGCCAACATCAGTGGACACCATTACATAGCTAATCATCGTATCGGTTGCTTTTGCCAAGGCAAACAGTCTGTTCGAAGAATCGGCAGCAAATTCGGTAATTACCATATTTGGTATTACAAAAGCATTCCATTCCAAGCCATAATTCGTGCTTCGAAACATTCGATTATCGTTTAAGACTAAAAATTGAGTTTTTTCAAATGAAAAAAATTTCGAAATATAATTATTTGAGCTTCTGATACTGCTCCAAGTCGAACCGCCATCGGTGCTTGTATAAATTGCACCTGTCGAAGTGCCGGCAAAAAGAACACCTTGGGAATTCCGAGCCAACGCAGTAACGCCTACATCTCGCAAATTTGTCATCACCCAATCCTCTCGAATTCTTGTATCATATCGCCAAATTCCCATATAATCAGTTCCTGCAATAGGTTCGGCATCTATTGCAAATGACACGGCAGTTACTCTTGTCAAAGTATCGCTCCTTTTATAAAGAGTCCAGCTTACACCGTTGTCGACAGATGAGAAAACACCCCCGTGAAAAGTTCCACAAATGATTTCACCTAACGAGTTCTTTGCAAAAGAAGTTACATAATACATCTCTTTACTGTAACCAACCCTTCGCCAACTTTGACCATCATCGGCAGAATAATACAAACCCTGCCCATTTGTTCCAACAAGAACCGAGCCGTTTTCGGCAATTTCGATTGCATTTATATCGTAAAACCACAAACCATTGTTTACTTCTTCCCATTTTGTGCCAAGATTTGTCGAACGATAAATCCCATATCCTTCTATGCCGATGAAAATTGTTGAAGGAGATTTAACTTTAATCGCTTTTACTTTTTTACTTGGAATTCCATTGCTAATTTCGACCCAAACCTGCCCGTTGTTAGTGGACATAAAAACACCACTACCATAAGTCGAAACAAATAACCTTCCCGATGCATCACGGTCAATACCTGTTACATTTAAACTGCCAAGACCAGTAATCAATAAAGTCCAATTTTGACCATTGTTCAAAGAACGAAGTATACCTTCCCCCCAAACAGCAACATAAATTGCATTGTTAGGGTCAATTAAAATCGACTTAACCGATGATGGATTTGGGACAGGAACTAAATTCCACACAGGTGCCAATGTATCCCGAGAGGGAGATGAAAAAACACCTGAAACATTTGCAAAGAAAACTATCAAAGCAACAAAATTTGGTATTATTTTTGCAACCATATTTTCTCCATTTTTGTTAATATTGTAATGTAAATTAAGAAAAAAATCGATAATGCAGACTATAAGAAAAAGCAGAATAAAAAAAGAGCATACGTATAACGGGGTCAATAAGCTTTTCTTCAATCGTGAGCTTAGCTTTCTCGAATTTAATTATCGTGTTTTAATGGAAGCTACCGACCGAAGTAATCCCTTACTCGAAAGATTAAAATTCATTTCAATTTTCAGTAGCAATCTGGACGAGTTTTTTATGATTCGTGTTGCTGGATTAAAAAGGCAACTCGAAACTGGCGTCGTGGAACTTTCGATGGATGGACTCACACCCCAAGAACAATTAACAGTAATACGGCAAAGGGTTCTGGAACTTCTAAAAATTCAAGAGGATACTTTTAATAATCAAATTATTCCCGAACTCGAATCCGAAGGAATTTACTTCCATCGCTATGATGATCTATCAGATTCGGAAAAGAGTTTTCTACGAAAATATTTTTGCGATTGTATTTTTGGTTCGCTAACACCACTTATTATCGATTCTGCACATCCTTTCCCCAGCATTGTAAACCGTGCGTTAAACATTGCATTTGTTATAAAACTAAATGATAACAATCATACAGAAACTTTGAAAAATTTTGTCCAAATTTCACCCAAAATCAAAAGATTCATTAGATTAAATAAAGGAACACCAAACGAATACCACTTTGTCCTTGTCGAAAACGTAATTAAAGCAAATTACGACTTGATTTTCCCTGGTTACGAGGTAATATCGGCTAATACATTTCGTGTAACTCGGGATTGCGATATTGTAATTGCCGAAGACGAAGCGGAAGACCTTCTTTCGACTATTTCCGAAAAAATTAAAATGCGGAACTGGGGAACAAGTGTCGTTCGTTTGGAAGTTAGCTCCTTTATGCCTCCGAAAATTTTAAACGAGCTCGAAAAATATCTCGATATTACAAAAGATGATGTCTATGTTGTCAATAGACCTTTAAATCTTCCCGACTTCTTTGAAATTGCTAATTTAGATATTCGGCATTTAAGATTCAAAAACTTTAAGACAAGGGTCCCAATAGAGTTTGCCAATCCCAAAAAGAACATATTTGATGTTTTAAAAGAAACAGATGTATTGGTGCATCATCCTTACGATTCTTTTACGAACAGCGTTTTGAAATTCATTAAAACAGCTGCGACTGACCCAGATGTAATTAGCATCAAAATCACTCTTTACCGTGTTGGTCGCAACGCCCCGATCGTCGATGCATTAATCGAAGCAGCAGAAAATGGTAAGGAAGTAGTTGCGTTCGTGGAACTAAAAGCTCGATTTGACGAGGAAAGTAACATCGATTGGGCAAAAAAATTGGAAAGTAAGGGTGTTACTGTGATTTATGGTGTAGTTGGCTTCAAAACACATTGTAAAATTGCTTTAGTTGTTCGCAATGAAAATGAAAGATTAAAACAATATGTGCATTTAAGCACTGGAAATTACAACTCTACAACTGCAAGAATATACACCGATATTGGACTCTTTACCTCCAATGAGGATTTTGGTTGGGATGCTCTTCATCTGTTCAATTTGCTCACAAGTTATTCTAAATTTAGTGATTGGAAGAAATTAGTAATAGCCCCGTTCGATTTAAAAAATAAAATTGTTGAACTAATTCGTTCAGTAGCAGAAGATTCAACCCCCGACGAACCTGGATTAATATTTGCTAAACTAAATTCCATCGCACACGACGAAGTAACCCGTGAACTTTACAAAGCTTCGCAAAAAGGTGTCAAAATAAAACTGATTTGTAGAGGAATTTGTTCAGTTGTCCCTGGTATAAAAAACCTGAGCGAAAATATTGAAGTCCGAAGCATATTAGGTAGGTTCCTTGAACATTCCCGAATTTTTTGTTTTAAATCGAAAAACATTGACCAAATTTACCTTTCGAGTGCCGATTGGATGTCGAGAAATTTCAAAGGCAGAATTGAATTAATGTTCCCCATCGAAAATCCTAAAATCAAAAAGCAATTATTAGATATACTAGACACATATTGGCAAGACAACACAAAATCGTGGCGTTTGTTACCCAACGGTACATACGAAAAAATTTCCCCTACCGAAGGCGAAGAACCTTTCATCGCACAAGATTACTTATTGGAAAAAGCCCAAGAAGATATTTCTACCTTTGAACATCAAAAAACATTATTCTAATTGAGCAATGAAAACAATTTTCATCGTCGCTGGCGACCCATCGGGAGATATTCATTCTGCTAATCTAATGTCGATGCTTAATAAAATCCACCCTGAAGTAAAATTCATCGGAATTGGTGGCGAAAAAATGGTCGAAAAAGGCTTGCAGCTTCTCGCTTCGCAAACTGAAATATCATTCGTTGGTTTTGCAGAAGTGTTTAAAAATATACTTACTATAAAAAAAATATTCAATCTTTGCACCAACTATTTAAATGAACACAAAAACGAAATAGACCTAGTAATTTTGGTTGATTTCCCAGGTTTTAACCTTCGTTTGGGGAAGATAGCCAAAAAACTGAATATTCCAGTTTCTTATTATATCGCTCCACAAATCTGGGCTTGGGGACAAAACCGTGCTGAGCTATTAAAAAAAATTGCCGATATTGCTTTTGTTGTTTTTCCATTTGAAGTCGATTTTTATCAAAATTTTGGGATTGAAGCTCACTTTGTTGGGCATCCTATCTTGGATTTGCCAATTTTTAATGAGCCACCCCCCCTGTGGAATGAAAGAGAAAAAATTTTTGCTATCTTCCCAGGTTCAAGACTTCAAGAAATTAAAGCACACAGCAACATTCTTAACCAATTAGCCGAAAAACTAAAACAAAAATATCCTGACTACAAAACGGTAATTGCTGTTCCAAATTTTCTTCTTTCATCAGTGGTTATGAAATTCCCCTACCAAAACGCCGAAATTACTACCGACAATTATGAGTTACTGCGAACTGCAAAATTCGGAATCATTAAAACTGGAACATCCAACCTTGAAGCTGCTCTTCTTGGCTTGCCTTTTGTTATGTTCTATCAAACTTCCCTACTCACTTACTTAATTGGCAAAAAATTAATGAAATCGAAATATCTTTCAATTGTCAATATACTCCACAACGCCAACGTAGTTCCCGAATTGATCCAAAAAGAAGCAAACAGTGAAAACATTATTAAAATTGTGGACTTTTATTTGAGTAATCAAGATTCTTACATTGAATTCCAGCAAAAATTATTGGAATTAAGAAAAGTTTTAGGCGAATCGGGTGCTTCCAAACGAGCTGCGAAAATCATTTCCGAATTCATTCACAAAAAAAGCTGAAAATTCAGCGATACAAATTATGACTGATAATGTAATCTCCCACCCTCGGGGGTAACAGATAGCGAATTGATTGACCTTTTTTTACTTTTTCTCGAATCATTGTCGAGCTAATTTCAATAACAGGATTGTTTAGAAAAAAAATCTTTTCTTTAAAGCCTTGTAAATTTTGATTTTCGATTGCTTTGGTTCCCGAAACAAACCGCCGAGCCACGACAATTGACGCATTTTTTAAAATCCACTCCCATCGCTTCCATTTGTGAAAGTCGAGATATCTATCAACACCAATCAACAAATAGAAATTCTGTTTCCCATATTTACCGACAAGATATTCTAAAGTTTGATAGGTATAGGAAGTGCCACCCTTTTTGATTTCGAAATCATCGGCTTCGAACACGGGGTCGTCCTCTATTGCAATCTTTACCATAGCCAACCTATGCTGGCTTCCCGAAGGAACATAGTCTTCTGCTTTTAGTGGAGTTATAAAAGTAGGTATGAAAATACATTTATGCAAGCCAAATTCCTCTACAAAGCAATCTGCAATAATTAGATGTCCATAATGAATTGGGTCGAAAGAACCCCCAATGATTCCAATGTTAAGAGGCATTTTCAATTTTTTCGATTAGTTTAGGAATTTCCAACCATTTTTTTGCAAGGAAGTCAGCTTGCGTGTGAATTTCTTCGCCATCATTAAATAAATCCAAATGATTAGGCACGAATCTTATTGCATACATATTTAAACTTTTAGCACCCAAGATGTCCGTTTCTTCAATATCTCCAATATGCAATGCTAAATGATTCGGACAATTTAATTCTTCGAGTACTTTTAAATAGGCTCGGGGATGTGGTTTCGCTACCCCTGTCTCGTTCGAAAAGCTAAAAGCAGAAAAATACCTAAGAATAGAGACATTTTCCATTAATTCCCGAAGGACACTTCCCGGAGAGAATCCCGTATCGGAAATTATTGCCAACTTGTATTTCTGCGAGAGAATTTCCAAGGATTCCCGAACACCCTCGTTTAAGTTTGGTGGTTGGTAAAGAATCGATTTTTCGAAAAACTCCACTACATCCTCGATTAAATCTTCGTCGTAAGGGGCATTGAAGTACTCCCAAAAGAATTTCACCGATTCGTAAGTAGTAAGTGTTCTTTGTTGATTTTTCCAAATACCATTAAAAAATTGCCATGCATCTTCCATTGCTTTTTGATACTGTTCTTCGGTTATGTCCAAGCCAAGTTCAGAAAAAGCATTTTTTAACTTTTCAATTCTTTTCTGATTTCTTTCCATCCCGTTGGACGAGTCGAACAAAGTATTCCAAAAATCAATCGTTATTACTTTCAAATTATTTGCCATAAAAAAAATAATTTTGTTAATTATACCAATGTAAAACTAAAAAAACAAAAATACATAGCAAAATATATGATTGATGAAACTACAACAGAATTAGAAGCAAACAATCAGACAATAATAGAAAAAATAAAGAATTTACCAAGCTCGCCTGGGGTTTATATCTACAAAAATGATAAAGGAAAAATAATATACATTGGTAAAGCTATTAATCTTCGAAATCGGGTCAAATCGTACTTTCAAAAATCCAGAACCTTTGACGCAAAAACCAAAGCGTTGGTTCGCCATATTGCCGACATGGAATACATTGTAACTGATAATGAAGCCGAAGCTCTTATTTTAGAAGATACACTAATCAAAAGGCACAAACCGAAGTATAACATTATGCTCCGCGACGACAAAACCTACCCTTTCATACGCATAACTAACGAAGAATTCCCAAGAATTTTCCCAACTCGCAAAGTCGTTCGCGATGGGTCAAAATACTTCGGACCATATACAGATGTAAGAACGATGAAAAGAGTACTCCGATTAATACGCACAATCTTTAAAATTAGAAGCTGCAATCTTAAATTGAACACCGAAGACATTTCCAAAGGAAAATTCAAAATCTGTTTGGACTATCAAATCAAAAAATGCGACGGTCCTTGCGAAGCAAAAATTTCGAAAGAAGACTATTTGAATAATGTTAAAAACGCAATAGATGTTATAAATGGCAAAACAGCAAAAGTTGAAAAATTTCTGCTAAATAAAATGGAAAAATATGCGGAAAACCTAAAATTCGAGCAAGCGGCTTACTACCGAAACCAATACCTGTTATTGAAAGAATATTCGAATTCGCAAAAAATTGTATCGACCGAACTAGTCGATAGAGATGTGTTCGCTATTGCACTGGAGGATGATTATTTTTGTTCCATTGTTTTCAACATTCGCGACGGTAAACTTATAGGTAAAAGACATTATGTATTTAAAAACACTCGCAGCATCAGTTTCGAACAAGCCATTCAACTCACAGTGGAAAAATGGTATCTCGAAAATGAATTTATACCAAACGAAATTCTTTTACAATATGAACCCGAAGACAAAATATTTATCGAAAACTTTTTGAAAGAAAAAAAACAGAAGAATGTAACGATTTCCGTTCCTAAACTTGGCGAGAAAAAGAAGTTAATTAATCTTGCTTTCGAAAATGCACAATTCCAATTGCGTGAGTATTTAATTTCCATTGCCAAAAAAGAAGCCGAAGTTCCTAAACTTATCCTCCAAATGCAAAAGGAGCTTAATTTGCCCAAAGCACCACGAATTATTGAGTGCTTCGATAATTCACACATTCAAGGTTCCGACTTTGTTTCTGCTGTTGTAGTTTTCAAAGATGGAAAACCATCGAAAAGTGACTACCGCAAGTTTAAAATCAAAACAGTAAATAAAAATGATGATTTCGCAGCAATGTATGAAGCCGTATCGAGAAGATACAAAAGGTTGTTGGACGAAGGAAAGCAGTTACCCAATCTTGTAATTATCGATGGCGGGAAAGGTCAACTGAACGAAGCAGTGAAGGTCTTCAAAGAATTGAATATTTACCAATCCGTTCCTGTCATTGCCATTGCAAAGAAATTGGAAGAAATATATTTACCCGAGGCAAAAGAACCGTTAATGCTTCCACGAAGCTCCTCAACTTTGCAACTTATTCAAAAAATTCGAGATGAAACACACAGGTTTGTAATCACCTACCATAGAAAACTTCGCGAAAAAAGAATTCTCGATAGCGAACTGTTGAAAATCCAAGGTATTGGGAAAAAAACTTTTCAAAAATTAATTACTAACTTTGGCTCTATACAAAACTTAAAAAGCAAGGGTTTCGAAGATTTATCAAAAGTTGTTGGAATCAAGCTTGCAAAAAAAATATTTGAGTATTTCAACGAAAAAGAAAAATAAATGCAAACAAAAAAACTAACGATTTAATAGAGACTCGACAATTCTTTCGAAGTCATCGTTTGAGTAAAATTCGATTATAATTTTACCTTTATTTTTTCCACTTTCTTTAATTGTAACCTTAGTGCCTAAATGTTTCATTAACAAGTCCTGAAAATTTAAAAGTTCAGGATTCGGTTGCTTCGAACCAGCAATCTTTTGTTTCGATTTTTCTACTTCGATAGAAAGCAATTCATTGACTAAGGTTTCGGTATCACGAACTGAAAGATTTTCTTGAATTATTTTTTGGCAAACTTTTTTGATTAGCTCTGGTTCTTCCAAAGACAAAAGCACTTTTGCGTGGCCAATCGAAATTTCATTCTTTTTCAAACTTTCTTGCACAGGAATTGGTAATTTCAACAATCTTACAAAATTCGTAACTGTGGAACGGTCTTTGCCAACTCTTTCGGCTACCTGTTCGTGTGTCAAACCACATTCTTCAATCAATCTCTTGTATCCATTTGCTAATTCGATTGGGTCTAAGTCCTTTCTTTGAACATTTTCGATAATAGCCAATTCCAGCAACTTAAAGTCTTCCTCGACTTTTATGATATATGCAGGAATTTTTGTCAATCCAGCCTTAAATGCAGCACGAACTCGGCGCTCCCCCGAAATCAACTGATATCCCGTATCTACTTTTCTGACGGTAATTGGCTGAATCAAACCATTTTGTCTAATAGATTCAGCTAACTCTTCGAGCGACTTCTCGTCAAATTCTTTTCGGGGTTGGTATGGGTTAAATTTTATTTTGTTTAACTCGATTTCAGCAAAAATACTCGATTCAGGCTCAACAAAATGCACTCCGTCTTCTTCAATTATTACCTGAGAAGGCAACAACGAACCTAAACCTTTACCCAATCCAAAATTTTTCTTTTCTTTCGCCACTTATCCCCACGAATTTATCTACAAAACTATTTACTGTTCGATATTATCTCATTTGCTAAACTTAAATAATTTTTACTTCCAACACTCGAAAAATCGTACTCCAGGATTGGTTTACCGTGACTTGGTGCTTCCGAAAGCCTAACGTTCCTATTGATTGCAGTTTTAAACGCCTTTTTGCCAAATAGATTCCATACTTCTTTCGCCACCTGATGCGATAACTTCAGCCGTGAATCGAACATCGTCAGCAACACCCCTTCAATTTCCAAATTCGGATTCAAACCCTTTCGAACAATAAATATAGTATTTAAAAGCTTGCTCAGACCTTCGAGAGCATAGTATTCGCATTGCACGGGAATTAAAACAGAATCGGCAGCAGTCAAAGCATTAACTGTCAAAATTCCCAACGAAGGCGGGCAATCTATAAGAATATAATCGAAATTGCCTTTTATTGGTTCAAGCAAGCTTTTCAATGCAGACTCCCGCTCTTCGCGATTGATGAATTCAATTTCGGCTCCCACCAAATTAATATTTGCGGGCAAAAGAAATAAATTGTTCCACTGTGTTTCTGTAATAACTTTTTCAATCTGCAGTTTACCAATCAAAGCCTCGTATACAGAATTCGGAATTTTGTTGGTATCGAATCCCAATCCATTTGTTGAATTACCCTGTGGGTCGAAATCCACCAATAGTACTTTTTTCCCTAAGTAGGCAAGACTTGCCGAAAGGTTAATTGCGGTTGTGGTCTTTCCAACTCCACCTTTTTGATTTGCTATTGCAATAATTTTCCCCATATCCGGCTTTCTTTTAAAAAAAGGAAGAAAAAGGCATTTAAAACAATAGAATGTGTAATCTCGCCAGTACGAATTAAATTGAGAACATTTTCGATAGGTACCAACTTTACAACTATATCTTCGTTTGGGTCAAAACAAGGTTCAAATTTTTTTTCTACATCGTACCAAACATAAGAAAAACAAGAATTATTCAAAAAAGCAGGATTTGGGTGATTCATTCCAATAGGTATGGGTTTATTTTCGGAAAAAAAACCCGTTTCTTCGACACACTCGCGAATTGCAGCTTCTTCGGGCTTTTCCGATTCATCGATTAAACCACCAGGAACTTCGAGCGTTATCCTATCAATCCCGTGTCGGTATTGCTCAATCATCACCACCTTGCGGTCATTTGTAATTGGTATAATATTCACCCAATTTTTGGAGTCCAAAACAACAAATTTTGCTGATTTCCCAGTTTTGGGGTTACGTCGAACCACCCAATTGGCTTTAAATATCTTTAAATCGAAAGCAAATTCGGTTTTATCGGTTTCCCAATTTAAATTTTCCATAATAAAAAAATCAAAATTAATTTAAAAAAATTATTTCTCCTTACTTTTACTTCACATTAGACGTATTTATTAACTTTGTCTTTTTTTGCAAAAATAAAAAAATATGTTTACTTTATCCGAGATAGATTTTATAATAATTATTACATATTTTGTAACTCTACAAGGCATAGCCTTCTTTCTTGCTAAAAAAAGTACTTTCGGTTCGTCCAAAGAAGAAAACTACTTGTTAGCAGGGCGTAAGCTTTCTTTGCCGTTCTTTGTTGCTTCGCTTGTTGCAACTTGGTATGGCAACATTCTCGGGATTGGCGAATTCGTGTATCGGAAAGGCTTAGTTGCTTGGTTCTGTTTTGGAATTGTATATTACATTGCAGCGTTTTTTTATGCATTGTTATTTACTAAAAAAATAAAACAAACTTTTGCAAGCTCGATTCCCGAACAAATTGGAACAAAGTTTGGCTTAAAAGCTGAATTCATCTCTTCAATAATTCTATTTACAATTACATTTCCCGCTGTTTATGTTTTGATGATTGGCATTTTAATCCAATCATTTACAGGGTTCAACCTTGTAATTTCCATTGCAATTGGGACTTTTCTAAGCTTAATTTACCTTTACTATGGCGGGTTTAAAGCAAATGTAATCACAAACACTGTGCAATTTGTCCTGATGTATGTTGGTTTCTTTGCTCTGTTCTTTTTCTCATTGAAATCGATAAATTATGATTTCACGATTTTCGAACATCTGCCAGATTCACACAAAAAGTTTTTTGGCGATGAATCTTGGCAATATATACTTACTTGGATTATAATCGCATTGCAAACCTTCATTGACCCAAATTTTTATCAAAGATGCACATCTGCCGCCAATTCGAAGGTTGCAAAAAAAGGAATATTTGTGTCCATTCTTTTTTGGGTAACGTTTGACCTCTTAACAATTTCCACTGGACTAATCTCCCGAGCATTGTACCCAAACATTGAACCCTTATTTGCCTATCCTATTCTATCGGAAAACATCTTACCAAATGGTTGGAAAGGGTTATTTATCGTTTCGATGATTTCTACGATTGTTTCGACTATGGATAGCTACTCGTTTCTTTCGGGAATAATTGTTGGAAAACACATGCTTTGGAAATTTAAGTTCTTCGAAAAATTTTCTGAAATTACAATTGTGCGAATAGGTTTGCTTTTGTCGTTGGTTTCGGCTAGTATTCTTGCGGTATCGATTCCATCGGCAATTGACATTATCTACAAAACATCTTCCATAGCCTTGCCTTCACTCCTACTGCCTTTAATTTTAAGCTTCTATCCAAAAAAAATTCTTTCGACAAAAAGCGTAATATTATTGATGTCGACCAGTTCCCTAATTACTCTTTTATTTTTAATCGTCAAAGATAATTTCGCCAATAGACTCGACTTTTTAAGTCCATTGTTTTACTTCGAGCCAATGGTCATTGGAATAATAGTTTCAATCATTGCCTTTTTGATTTTATACAACAAAGACAAGGCAAATTAAAACCACCATTCGGGCTTTGTTTGTCTTAACATTAACTCTTCGATGGCTTTTTTGGGGTCAGTGCCGAAAAAGAGGATTTCGTGAACCTTATTTGAAATTGGCAACTCTACGCCATACTTCTTTGCAAGCTCAAAGATGGAAATTGTTGTTTCGACACCTTCCGCAATCGCATTCATATTTGAAACGATTTCCTCCAATCGTTTCCCCTTACCTAACTGCTCTCCAACATATCGATTGCGACTGTGTCGGCTAATACAAGTAACTACCAAATCCCCCAAACCCGAAAGCCCCGAAAATGTTTGCAAATTCGCTCCCATTACATAACCAAGACGGGAAATTTCAGCCAAACCACGAGTTATTAAAGCGGCTTTCGTATTGTCGCCCAAACCAATACCATCGATAATACCCGCAGCAATAGCAATTACATTTTTCATCGCACCTCCAAGTTCGCAACCTAAAACGTCATCGGAGGTATAAACCCGAAAGTATTTATTTGAAAAAATCTTCTGAACCTCGCGGGCAAATTCTAAATTTTTCGAAGCACAAACCACAGCAGTTGGAATTCTTTGTGCAACCTCTTCGGCATGACTTGGACCTGAAAGAATTGCATAATTTTGGTCATCGACATCAACAGTGTCTTTTAAAATTTGAGAAACACGAAAAAGAGTTCCTTTTTCAATCCCCTTCGAGACATTGATTACTTTTTTGTTTTCAAAAGATAAATTCAATCTTTGAAACGTATTACGAATAAACTGTGTTGGGATAGCCAAAATTAAAAATTCGACATCTTTCAATAAACTTTCATCCGCGGTTGCTAAAACATTCTCGTTAACTTTTGACATTGGAAAATACTTTGTATTAGTATGCGAAGAATTCAATTCATTAACGACATCTTCTTCGAAAGACCAAATTATCACTGCGTATCCGTTATCGGAAAGAAGGTTTGCTAATGCTGTTGCCCAAGCTCCAATTCCCAAAATACCGATTTTCATCAGCTCCTCTTTTTTGATTTAAAAACAATAAGTTTTTCGAATCTATTTTCTTTTCCCAAAAGCATTCTCTTTATATTTTCGCGATGAGTATAAACGATAAAAATGGACAGAAGTATCGTAAAGGAAATTAAAATAGGAAAATTTGGATATTGGAAATCAAAAATATACTTTCGAACTAGGCAAACAACAGGAATTGCAAAAGCAGCAGAGATAGAACCCAGCGAAACGAAACCCGTGGAAAACAGAACCAAAAGGAAGACAATCAATGCCAAAGCAACTTCCAAAGGTGCAATGCCCAACATCATTCCAAGAGCAGTATTTATCCCTTTCCCTCCGCGAAAGCCAACAAAAACAGACCAGACGTGCCCAACAACAGCACAAAAACCCGCTATTATTTGCCAAACTACGACATTGCCCTCGAAACTTAGAAATGAAACTCCCCCTTTCTGAGCAAGCCAAGGTGCCAAAAGAAAAGTGGGAACAAAGCCTTTAGCGATATCGACTATCTGAACAACTATTCCCCATTTCGTTCCAATTACACGGAACACATTCGTGCTACCCATATTTCCACTTCCCTTCGTCCGAATATCGAACCCAAAAAAGATTTTACCTACCAAATAAGCTGTGGGGAACGAACCAATTAAATACGAAACAAGAATGATAACTACAAGTTCCATACTCTTGCAAAAAAACTAAATTAACAACAAACACAAAATTAATATCGTAGGAAAGTTTTGACTAATAGTTTTAAAAAAATAATATCTTTGTTTACCTCGTTTGTAATATTGTTTATTTCCAAAACAAATCCCAACCTACATAAAATATTAACTTCATTTCGATTTCAGAATTCTATAACTGTGATGTACTGATTTACAATATCCTCAGAGAAATTGTCTATTCTTTCACCAATCAAAAAGTGTCGCAAAGCAGTAATACAATAAAATTGGAATTCCGTGATAAAGTGCCGCCTGGAACTTACTTCATTAAATTAAAATGTAATGGACAGGTTTTAATTTCCCACAAAGTTGTAATAAGTAACTAATTTCGGAAAACAAAGCTAAGTTTTTCTAAAATGGAATAATCCACACGAATATCTTGCATTGACAAATAAATTGGGAGATGTATTTTCGATAAAGTTATCTTCATCATCGATTGCACTGAATTCGACTAGTTCAAAATCTTCGAATAAATTCAACAAATATAACGGGTCGAAAATTCTATGGGCATTAAATTCTATTCTTTCTTCACCAATAGGAACAGAAATATATAAATTACCCGAAGGAGCAAGCACCCTTTTGATTTCCCTAATCGCTTTCAAATGAGCATCCGAATCTAGTGTATCGCCGTACCGCCCTAAGCCAAAATGCTCTATTGAATGCAATGCCGAAAGAGATTGAATTGAATTGGAGGCAATATTGTCCATTTTTGTAAAGTCGGACTGAAAAAAAGATAGATTTGGAATCTTTTTTCCCAAAGGTCTAATATCAATCATAATAACTTCGCAAAATGCAAGGCAATGTGCAACAAAACCATCTAACCTACTGCCAATGTCCCAATGTTGCTTTACACCCGAAAGGAAAACTTTCCGAGCAGCCCAAATATCTTGATAAAAATAATGCCGAGGCAAATTCCCGGCCTCTTCGAAATAATCATAAATTTGTGGAAATGAATCAATTATTCTAATTTTCCGAATATCACCATTTCGAATGCATTTTTTAAACCTAAAAAAATCTTTCCAAAACTTTAAATAACCGCGAATAAACCTGAAATTTTGAATACTTTTGACTAAAGAGTAAAACCAGGGCAGTATGGCAAGCATATGTCGGAAAAGAGTAAGAAAAAATTTCGCAAACCAAGATGATTTATATATAAAATTCATAGCATTTAAATATTATTCTTTCTAAAATAATCCCTAACATCTCTTCGATACCGAGGGGGTAACAAATTCAACAGTAAAGACCGCATTTTCCCGAAATAATACTTAATTAACTCAAAGAAATTCATTTTCTTGCGCACTGAAATATCCACGTCAATGCCTAGTTGCATAATCTTTTTCAAAGCAGAAGGAACCCATTTTCCTTTAACAACACCGTTAATGATTTTTATAGTATCTGTCCAAGTCGAAAAGAATTTATCGAACTCATCTGACCTTTTCGAGCCATCGTATTCAAATTCCCAAGCACTTTCACCATTTCTCAACAATTTAAGTAGGACTTCTTTTTTCCAAACTGGCAATTGCGTGGAAGTCCGATAAATTGTCCCAGGGGAAACCATTCCGACCAAATTATTAAATGGCTTGTCAGGTTTCTGCGATGGAATCAATCGTAAGTAATTCACATCGTTTTCTATTGCCCAATTAATTGTTTTTTTGACCTCCTCTGTGTTTACCTTCTCCACAATAAACAAATCTTCGATAAAAAGAATTAGATAGTCATAGGGGAATTGACGGAGTGCAGAAATCAAATTATCCGACCAAGATATATCCTTCCCAACCAAAATATTGTGAATTCCATACTTGTTGAATGTCCTAAAATTCGAGACAAGATAGATATCGTATGGGCAATCGCTCCAAAACTTAAAAAATGCTTGAAAGAATGGCTCCCAAAGGTCCGAATATTTATCGTTGGAGACTACAAGTATTCCAATTTTTTTGTTTTCCATTTTGTTAGAAAAAAAAATGCAATTTAATATATTTGAATTTTACCAAAGGGAGTTACAAAATGAATGAAATCGACTTTGAACTTTTCGAGCAAGTAAAGAAAGTTATCGACCGAGATATAAAACCATTTATCGAAGCTGACGGCGGTATAATTCATCTTGTTAAGGTAAGTCAAGGGATTGTTTATGTTCAACTTAAAGGAGCTTGTGCCGGTTGCCCTGGCTCGGTTATAACCTTGCGTAGCGGAGTCGAAAGAATACTTAAGACCAAAATCAATGGAATTAAGGCTGTTAAATTAGCTTAGTTGCTTTCGTTAATTAGTTCACCAAACAGTGTTGCCGAGGTAGAATCGAAAATCCTAACTTTAACATAATCGCCAATTTCAATTCTCTCACTTTTATCGAAGACAACGACTTTATTTGAGTCGGTTCTACCATGCCATTTTGCCTTGTTCTTTTTCGAAGGTCCTTCGACTAAAATCTCATAAACCTTCCCGTGTTCATTTTTATTTATTTCTTTTGAAATAGCATTTTGCAGTTCGATTATTTCATTTAACCTTCGAATTTTCTCCTTTTCGGGAACATCATCAACCATTTTGTATGCTTGGGTATGCTCACGCGGAGAATACTTAAACATATAAGCACCGTCATAACGGACAGTTTTAAGCACTTCGAGTGAAGCCTTGTGGTCTTCGACTGTTTCAGTAGGGAAACCAGCAATGATATCGGTAGATAAAGCACAATTAGGCATAAGGGAGCGAATCTTTTCTATTCTTCCAAGATAATGTTCAACTGTATAATTTCGTTTCATTAATCGAAGAATTCTATTAGAACCGCTCTGAATTGGCAAATGAATGTATTTACAAATGTTATCGTATTCTGCCATTGTTTCAATTAATTTGTCACTCATATCCTGAGGATGTGAAGTAATATATCTAATTCTCATATTTGGAACTGACTTAGCAGATTCTTTTAATAAATCTGCAAAATCCGCACCCGATTGTGGACATCTGTAACTGTTTACATTTTGACCCAGGAATGTAACTTCTTTAAAACCTTCGTCCCAAAGTCTCTTAACCTCATCGACAATGGAAATCAAAGTCCTTGACCTTTCACGTCCCCGAGTATATGGAACCACGCAATACGAACAGAATTTATCGCATCCACGCATAATCGACAGCCAAGCAGAAATACCCTCCTTTCGCAATGGCTCTATATCATCGTAGGTTTCAACTCGGGAAAGTTTCACTGCAATACCTTTTTCGCCCGCAAAAGCGTTCCGAATTAGTTGTGGAACTTTACGGTATTCATCAGGACCAACTACCAAATCGACTATGGAATTTTCGAGCAATTTCGCTCTCATTCGTTCAGCCATACATCCTAATATTCCCACAACTTTACCATCGGGTAAGTGCTTTTCGCCATTAAGTTTTTTTAACCTTTCGTGGATTTTCCTTTCTGCATTCTCTCGAACAGAACAAGTATTAAGCAAAATAACATCGGCGTTCTTTGGATTGCCAATTAAATCGAACCCCGCATTTTTCAAAATGCTCGATACAATTTCTGTATCGCTTAAATTCATCTGGCATCCATAAGTTTCAATATATACTTTCTTATTCGTTTCCATTTTCCAAAAAATGCATTTTATTTAACCAACAAAATTATAAAAACAGAATCGAACTTAAAAAAAATTTTTGTTCATCATAAAAATACTTTTTTCCCGAATACAATAAAAATTCAAATTTTCCATTTATTACTCTTCAAAATCTTGAATTAATATGGACGAAAAAAACGGAAAAAATTTGCCAATCCCAAAAGCTGAAAATCCAGAAAATCTACTTGAACAATTCCAAGCTCTGGTTGAAATTGTAAAAATTTTGCGCGAACATTGCCCTTGGGACAGAGAACAAACAAACGAATCAATCGCTTCGCTTTTGATTGAAGAGGCATACGAGGTTGTGTCTGCCATTCAGGAAAAAGACGACAGTGAGTTTTCATCGGAACTCGGCGATATTCTTTTGCACGTAGTAATGCACAGCATTATGGCAGAAGAACGCAAAGCATTTTCCTTGCTCGATGTAATTCGAAAGATACAAAACAAATTGATTTTCCGCCACCCTCACGTGTTTGGTAATGTTGAAGTCAATGGAACTCAGGATGTAATCAAAAATTGGGAGGAGTTGAAAAAGAAAGAAGGTAGGAATTCGGTTTTGGATGGTGTCCCACCACATTTACCGTCATTATTGCGTGCCGAAAGGATCCAGTATAAAGCTTCCCGTGTTGGTTTCGATTGGGAAAAAGCAAATGATGTCTGGGCAAAAGTCAAAGAAGAGCTTCTCGAATTTGAAAATGCGATTGCTAAGTCATCCAAAGAAGAGATTGAAAGTGAATTTGGAGATTTGTTGTTTGCACTTGTTAACTTTGCACGTTTCCTTGCGATTAGTCCCGAGGTTGCTTTACAAAAAACAAATAACAAATTTATCCAGCGTTTTCAAGCAATCGAATCATATGCAAAAAAAATAAACAAGAAAATCGAAGAACTAACGCTCGGCGAAATGGACGAAATTTGGAACGCAGTCAAAAATACCGAAGCAAAATCAAAATTATAAATTTGGCGGAAAGATGGTAAATTTAATTACTTTACCATCGGTTGGCCGAACCCATTCGACTCCAACCAAACCAAATTTATGATTGGTATAATAGACAATTTTCCCAAAAATATCTTTCAAAGGACCTTCAGTTATGGTCTCTTCAACTTTTATCACTTTAATTAACCAGAAAGCAATTGGGTAGTCATCGTCGGACGAACGATAAGTAACTTCGCGCACGAATTTATTGCCGTCTTTGTCGGTGAATTCATACTTTGTCCCCACACCAGCACTATATTTAATAATCGTAAAAGGTTTGCTTTCGTCCCCTTCGCTATGAACAAAATCCTGCAATCCTTCGGAAGTAACTTTTGTTTTGATGGTAAACTCAATCTTCAAATCGTTTTTGTTCGAAGAATCGAGAACCACATTAAAAACACGAATGGCTTTATTGCGAATAGCTTCCTTTATTGCAGGGGGTAAGGTTGCAGTTCCCAACAAAGTATCAATCTTGTTCGTGAAAGCTGTGTCGGTTTGATATACGCCCTTCGAAACAACAATGCCACCACGATTCTCAGTTACAATAACTTCGCCATCGATATCACCAATTCCCTCCAATCTCGTTGTAATTATCGTTTTCGAACCAACCTTAGCAAATTCAACATCAGTGCTACCACCGAGTTCATTTGGGTCTTCGGAACAAGCGACAAAAAACATAATCAAAAAGCAAAACAAAATGAATTGTTTCATATAAACTCCAAATAAAAAAAAACAATTTAGTAAAAAAACTAACATCCAATTCTATGTATTATTATTTCTTCTTCTGCTTGCTGGATTTTCTCAGTTAAATAATCGAAATATCGAAGATTTTGCAAATTGAACTTAATAACCGCAACTAACCAATTATCAGTTTGGGTAACCTGGAAACTTTGAGCACTTATTTGATTGGTTTCAAACTCTTTCAATGCACTGAAAAGAATTTCGAAAAAATAATTCCTCCTCACTCTTGTTTTAAACTCGGCGACGAGCTTGAAATCCTTTTTTGGGAAAAGTTCCCAATTGATTTTGTAAATCTTTTCTTTGTTCTCCACACGAAAAGTCTGAAAGGTCGGACAACAAACCCTATGTATCTGAAATTTCATTTCTTCTTCGAAATAAACGCCATAAGCTTCTTCGTCGGGAACAGGATAACAGCATTCCTCGAAAGTAATTTTAATCTCGGGATTATTAATAATGCTTGTAATTTGCCAACGATTGTATTTTTCGAGGCTGGTAACAACTTTTTCTAACTCTTCAGCCGACGAATTTAATAGCTCTTGGTTCTCTATCACTACATCTATTAACTCGCCCACTGTATTTTCGAACAAAGGATTATTTTGATATTTAAAATAAAAATTATTTTGTGTTCTAAACTTAAATAAATTGTCCAAAAAGGCAAAAAGCTTTTGTTTAGGTATCGGCAATGTTTTGTTCTTTAATTTTTCTTCGAACTTTTCTTTACCAAACCGAGTCAACGTCTTTCTCTGCGTTTTAAAATAGTTCTGAATAGAATTAATTGCACGTTTTGTTTTAACTATATTCAACCAGTCGATATTGACTTGTGGTTTCGAAACAGTAATAATTTCGCACTGCTCACCATTGGAAAGAACATAATTCAATGGAACTACTCGTCCATTGACTTTTGCACCAACACAATAATTTCCAACATCGGAATGAACATAATAAGCAAAATCCAAAACAGTAGCACCTTTGGGCAAAACTTTAATTTCATTTGTCGGGGTAAGCACAAAAATTTGATTAATTGTTAAAGTATATGCAAAACCTTCCAAAAGTTTCATCAATGGCACTTCTTGGGCACTATCGATTATACTGCGAACCTCTTCTATCCACTTTGCAATTTTAGGGTCTTCGAGCACAGAATTTGCAGGTACAAGACCACGTTTGTAATTATAATGTGCTGCAATCCCACGCTCAGCAATTTCGTGCATCTTAATTGTCCGGATTTGAATTTCAATTTTTTGTCCACTCATGTCATAAAATGCACAATGAATGGATTGGTAACCATTTGGTTTTGGATTTTTTATGTAATCCTTGTAAGTGCCATCAACAGGTTGGTATAATTCACATATTTCATTATAGACCATATAGCATACCGAAGGGTCTTCTGTATGAAGAATTATTCTCAAAGCGATTATATCATAAAGTTCATCAATGCTCCGGTTTCTAATCAGTGTTTTAGTGTATATAGAATAGAAATGCTTAACTCGACCCCAAATTTCAAAATTGATGTTTTGGGATTTAAGGAAAACTGCCTCTCTTAATCTGCGAATTATTGGCTTGGCAAAATCAATTAATGCTTCTTCGAGCTGACTTTTGCTAATTTTTACTTTTTTTGCAACATAATTATAATTTTCTCTGTCGAGAATACGAAAAGCATAATCCTCTAATTCAGCTTTTATGTTCCAAAGACCAAAACGATGGGCAAACGGAGAATAAATTTGCAGTGTGTCCTCTGCCAACTTCTTTTGCACATCGATTGGCAAATACTCCGCTGTCTTCATATCGTGAAGTCGGTCTGCCATCTTAACCAAAATAATTCTAACATCGGTTAGCAACGAAAGCAAAAGCAATCGGTAATACTCGTCTTTAAATATGCTTTGTCGTTCGAGAAATGTAATTTTGTGAACACTTTCGACAATTTTCGCAATGGTTTCGCCAAATTCACTTTGAATATCTGCCTCTTTCAAATTTTTATCGGCAGAAAGAACATCATGAAGCAAAGCAGAAGCCACCAAGGTATCGTCGTAGCTAATATACTGCACGGTAATTGTTGCAACTTCGAGCGGATGTGTGTAAAATGGGTCACCCGATTTTCGAAAACTGTTCCGATGAACTTTGTACGTAAGTTTAAACGACTTACGAATTAATTCCTCGTCGACAGTATTTGAAAGATTTTTACAGAAACTAATGAAAGTCTCAAAGTCTTTTTCGGGCGATTTACCAAATTTAGGTGTAACCAAAGGTTTGCTTTGACTCTGACTTGGATATATACGCATTCCTAATATTCTGAAAAATTTCAATAAACTGCAATTTAAATAATTATTCAGGAAGTTTAAAATGTTTGGAAGTTTTTAAAAAAGATTTGAATATTTAATATTTTTTTACGAATTTTGTATTTCCGTTCGGGGCATAGCGCAGCCTGGCTAGCGCGTCTGTTTTGGGAGCAGAAGGTCGCAGGTTCAAATCCTGCTGCCCCGACAAAAACCTTAAAAATCTAACTCAGATTTCGCCTGTTTTTATTTAAATTCCTGATTTCTATTAAATATCTAAGCCTTCTATCTATATTGCTCAACACATTGTATGCTTCACTGATTTCAATAAACTTCTCCTTAGCAAATTTCGAATCTCGGTTTAAGTCGGGATGATATTGCTTTGCTAATCTGTAATATGCTCTTTTAATCTCTTCTGTTGTTGCCGTTCTTGGTACTCCCAATATTTTGTAATAATCTTTCATTGTCCCTCCCACTGTATTTTTCCGAAAACTTTTTTCATAACTAAATACTTACTGTTGTAACAATATCAATATCTGTATCTGGTGGCAGTTCGGTATAACTTATGACATTTATCATTGGGAATTGAGTCCTAACCATACGGTAGAAATATGGTCGAATCTGCGCCGAACAAATCACCACTGGAATGTATCCACTTAGCGTGATTTCATCAATTGCATTAGACAAAGCTTCTTGAAGTTTTTTCAATGTTTCTACCGACAATCCAAGTGTTTGCATCGTTGTGGCTTGGACATTTGCTTGCAAAACATTGGATATCATCTGCTCAATCTCTTGGCTCAATGCAATACAGTGAATGACACCATCTTGGTCTTGGTAAAGACGCTTAATTGTATCGGATAAATTATGACGAACATATTCGGTCAATACATCAATATTTTTTGTTACTTTGTAGTATTCCAACAAAGATTCAACAATTAACGGTAAATCTCGAATTGGGATTCCCTCTCGCAAAAGGTTTTGCAAAACTTTTTGTAATACAGAAAGCGGCAAATTCTCGGGGGTCATCTCATCGACCAATGCCGGGTAGTCGCTTCTAAGATTTTCTACTAATTGCTTTACATCTTGTCGGGTAAGAATTTTATCCGCATTTTTTCTAAGCACTTCCGTAAGATGAGTTATTAGAACCGTTGCAGCTTCGACAACCGTAAATCCCATCAGTTCGGCATTTTCACGTTCTGCATAAGAAATCCAAGTTGCAGGTAAGCCAAAGACAGGTTCAGTAACTTTAATCCCGGGAAGTTCACCTTCGGCAGTACCAGGATTCATAGCCAAAAGCATTCCTGGCTGCAAAGAATTCCTTGCAACTTCATTGCCTCGAATCTTGATTACATATTCTTCTGGTTCCAACTGCAAATTATCGCGCACCCTTACTGGTGGAAGGATTATGCCCAATTCAAGAGCAAGTTGCTTACGAACATTTGTAATTCTCCGAAAAACATCTCCCCCTTGTGTTGGGTCAACAAGCGGAATTAGGTTATAACCCAATTCCAATTCAATTGGGTCAATTTTGAGAAGCTCTTCGACAGGTGGTTCTTCGGGCTTGCGTTCGACTTCAACTTGGGCTAACTCCTCGCGCAATCTTTCTTCTTCTTGTTTACGAATTTGTCGAGAACGCAAATAAGCCAGGCCCCCTGTTATCGCAGAAAGTACCAAAAAAGGAATCGTCGGAAATCCTGGAATAAACGCCAAAAATAACATCGCCACCGAAGCCAAAGATATTGCAGTAGGTTTCCCACCAATTTGTGAACCTAATTCTATATCGAGCTTATCGGATGAAGCCGAACGGGTAACCACAAAACCGGCAGAAACAGATATCAACAATGAAGGAATCTGAGAAACAAGACCATCGCCAATAGTCAGAATTGTATAAGTTGATAGTGCTGTGGAAACATCCATCCCCTTCTGAGCAATACCAATAGCAAAACCACCGAGAATATTGACAGCAGTAATTACCAGCCCTGCAATAGCATCGCCACGGATAAATTTAGCTGCACCATCCATTGCTCCGTAAAAATCAGCTTCTCGGGTCAAATTTTGCCTTCGAATTCGAGCCTCGTTTTCATCTATATAGCCTGCACTAAGTTCAGAATCGATGCTCATTTGCTTACCGGGGAGAGCGTCCAAAGTAAAACGCGCCGCTACCTCTGCAATTCGAGAAGAACCTTTTATAATCACAATGAAGTTAATTACCAAGAGTATGATAAAAATAATTGCACCAATTACATAATTCCCTCTAATAACGAATGTACCAAAAGACTGAATTATTTCTCCAGCGTATGCATCAGCCAAAATTAGACGCGTCGAAGCTACATTTAACCCTAACCTGAATAATGTTGCAACTAACAAAATAGTAGGAAATGCCGACAATTCCAATGGATTTCGCAAATATAGCGATACCATCAAGATTAATACCGAAAATGATAGATTCGTTGCAAGCAACAAATCCATCATAAATGGCGGAATAGGGATTACCAGTAGGCTAATGATTACTAATATTCCGAAAGCGACGGAGATGTCCTTATTTCGAAGTAAATATATAATTCCGTTCGAAACTACATTTTTTCCTAAACTCCTCTGAACGAGTTCTTCGACTTTTGCCATACTAATTTACTTGTTGTTTTAAATGATACACATAAGCCAAAACTTGCGCCACTGCCTTGAACAAAGATTCGGGAATCTCCTGATTTACATCGACAGAATAGTAAAGTGCTTGGGCTAATGGTGGCTTTTCAACAATCGGTATATCGTTTTCTTCGGCAATCTCCCTTATTTTTAAGGCAAGAAAATCGACTCCTTTTGCAACCACAACAGGGGCACTCATTCGTTCGGGCTTATACTCTAATGCAACAGCAAAGTGCGTTGGGTTTGTAACAACAACTTCGGCTTGCTGGACCCGTCGTAGCATCGAAGTGCGAACCTTTTGACGCATCAAACTACGAATTCGAGATTTTACCAAAGGGTCGCCTTCGTGTTGCCGCACTTCCTCTTTTACCTCTTCTTTAGTCATCTTTAAGTCTTCCCGATACTTATATCGTTGATATATTCTATCGGCAATAGCGATTAATATATACACAGCCCCAACTTTTAAGATTATTTCTAATGATGCTTTGTATAAAATTCTTGGCATTTCTATTATTGGCATTCCGATTAATGCGATGTTCGAATCGACATACTTTTTTAAAACCGAATAAACAATGAAACCCAAAATCCCAAGTTTCAAAAGACTTTTGAGCAACTCGAAATACGACCTACCCGAAAAAAACATTCTTTTCAATCCAATGAAAGGATTAAAAATTGTTTTGAAATTTAGGCCTTTTGTAAATTTCTTTGTTGCAATGTGTAAACCAACTTGGAACACCTCGGCAATAACTATTATAAAAAATACAACAACAATAAATGGTAGAACTACTTTTGCCAAAAAGAATACTGTATCTCTGAAAAGTATTTCGGTTGATTGCAAATTTAATTGATATGTAAAAGACTTCCTTAATCCTTCTTTGAAAAAGTTTTGAACATATTGACTTAGCATCGGTAAGTAAATAAACAACAAAGAAGTTCCAAGCAAAAGCTTTGCTGCAATTGTTACATCCATACTTTTGGCAACCTGACCTCTTTGCCGTGCTTCGGCAATTCTTTTCGGGGTCGCTGGTTCAGTCTTTTCTCTGCCTTCTGCTGTTTCTGCCATACTTAAAACACCGATGTTAATAAATTCAAACTCGCAGTTTGAAATTCTTGCAAAAAGAATTTACAAGCATATCCAAAAAAAGGCACCGAAAGGAAAAAAATCACCAAAGCAACAAAAATTTTAACTTGAAAACTTACAACAAAAATATTTGTCTGTGGTGCCATTCGTGCCAAAAGTGCCAAACTCACATTAATCAAAAAGGTAGCCACAATGATGGGAGCAGAAATTTTCAATGCAAGTATTGTAACAATGCCTAAAAATTTACCCATTTGTTCAAAAGTAAGATACTTCAATTCTAAAGCCCCCAAAGGTACTTTTTGAAGACTTAAATGCAATGCCTCGAAAATATAATAATGACCATTTATTGCAAAAAATAACATCAATGTCAGTAGTTCAAGAATTTCGCCGAAAATAGATGGTGTCGATTCCGAAAGGCTTAACAAGCGCGCAGCGTAAAAACCAACTTCAAAATCAATCAATCCGCCCGCAAAATTTGCTGCCCAAAAGACTAAATTGACCGAAAATCCAATTAAAAATCCCAATAAAATCTCTTTCATCACTACAAGGAAAATCACAAAAGGATGAAAATCCAACGATACACCAAGATTCATACTCATCGTCAAAATATATGCAAGATACATTGCCAAAAGAACCTTGTGAACCGGCCTAATAACTAACGACTTAAACAATGGTGCAATTAAAAAGATTCCCGAAATCCTTGCAAAAACTAAAAAAGTGGCAACTAATTTTTCCAGTGTAAAATCAAAAAGCTCGTTCATCGAATTGTGCTAATCATATTATAAATTTGAATAGTAAACATTTTAATTTTCCCAATGATGAAATTTAAAAGCAAAAGGACTGTAAGAAATACAGCCAAAATCTTTGGAACGAAAGTCAATGTCTGCTCCGAAATTGTCGTCGCAGCCTGGAAAATAGAAATCAACAACCCTACAATCAAAGAAACAAGTAAAATTGGACCACTAACAATAAGAATGTAGTAAAAAGCTGTTTGAACTATATTCACAACCATTTGGTCAGTCATTTGTTACCTCACCATTAAGCCTTTTAATAATGAATCTATAACAAGATACCATCCATCGACAAGAACAAAAAGCAAAATTTTCAAAGGTAAGGATATCAATTGCGGGGGCAAAAGGAACATACCTAAAGACATAAGAATGCTTGCAATAATTACATCCAGAACCAAGAATGGAACAAAAATCAAAAACCCAATCTGAAATGCAATTCGCAACTCGCTTAATGTGTAGGCTGGAATAATTGTCCAAATTGAAAGGTCTTTTGGGCTTTTTGGAGCCGATTTACCTGCAAATTTCAAAAACAAAGCTAAATCCTCTTGCCGGGTGAATTTTAACATAAATTCCTTGAACGGCTCCACAATCCCTTCGATTGCTTGGGCTTGTGTAATCTCTTCTCGCAAATAAGGCTGAAGACCTTCGCTGTTGGCTCTATCAATTACCGGTTGCATTACAAAAACAGTCAAAAACAAAGCAAGCCCAACTAAAAGCTGGCTCGGGGGCTGGGTCTGCGTACCCAGTGCCTGCTTGAGAAAATGCAAAACAACTACAATCCTCGTAAAGCAAGTCATCATAATGAGAATCGACGGTGCAAGCGTCAACACCGTCATCAATGCTAAGATTTGAAGGGAAATTGAAAGGTCGCCGGATTTCCCACCTGTGTTTACATTTAACGAAATCTGTGGTATTGGTAAATTGGATTGACTACTTGGCACTGAAGGTTGACCCTTTGCACTTATAACAAAACACAATACACCTACAATTACGAACAGAACCCCTCTATTTATCATTTTTTTTCAACTCTAAAGCTTTCGAAATGAAAGGAGTTTCAAATTTTATACCACCAAAATTGGTTTACTAAGTCCTTTAATTTCAATGGATAAAGGGGTAAAGTCTGATTAGCAGAATGGGTAATTGTTGTAAATTATTCAAAATGTTGTTGAAAAAGATACACTTGTACATTAAAAACCACTCGACCTATTCGTTTTTTCTCGCCAAATAATAGTAAATCAAACTAAGAATAAAGACTGCGGAAGTTTCGCTGCGAAATCTATTTTCACCAAGAGAAATTATCTCGACATTTTTATATTGTTTGACAAAATTAATCTCTTCTTTGCTTAGACCACCTTCGGGACCAACGACAACCAAATTACTATCTTTAAGTGTTCGGGGATTAAATCGTTTGCCCCGAGGGTCCAAAACGTAAATCTTCCCCCATTCTTTTGCTTGGTTGATAAGCTCTTCCAAAGTTATGGCTTGCCAAATTTTGGGTAAGACGGAACGTTGAGCTTGTTTAATTGCAGAGATCGATTTCTTAATAAGCCTTTGGGGGTCTAAACTTTTTCTTTGAGTATATTTGGTCCACAGGGGAATGAAAGCAGAAATTCGCAATTCAATTCCTTTTTCCAAAGCAAATTCCAAACGTTCCCTACTTTCTAAAAGTCCAATAGCCAAATCAATCTTGTGCTGAATTTCGCCCAGGTTTTCGAAAAAATTCGAAACCTTAATTATTGCTTTGCTATTTGTGATTTTCGCAACATAGCCAACCGCCGATAAACCTTTACCATTTACTAAACAAACTGTATCTTGAATTTCGAGCCGTAAAGCTTTAAAATGTTTAAATTCTTCTCCTTCTAATTCGTAAACCCTTCGATTTAAATGCAAATCTTCGTAATAAAAGAATTCCATATCAAATATTAATTACTTCGACTAAATCGAATTTCCCATCTTTCGAACGAAAAACAAACTTTTTCCGATGGGCTTGGTACTCCCAAGTTTCAACAATAACATTGTCTTTTTGTATTTCACGAAAAACACTATCGGGTTTCCCAAATAAAATATAAATTTTGCCTCTTGAAGTTTGAGCACCATCTTGCTCATCAACAGTTTGATAATTAAAATATGCAAAATCGACTCGATTGTAATAGATTTCCATCGCCTCATTAAATAGAGTTGTTGTATCGTTATCCAATTTTTGCCACAATTCGAACAAAGCATTAAGCTTTTCATCCCTCTTCTTTGCTTTCAGCTCCTCAATTTCTTTATCATCGAATACATAAGAAGCTAAATTAATCGCATAATCAACATTTCTTAGTGAAAATGGCACTCTTTCCCAAACAATCAAGAAATCAAATTCAATAGAGTCACTCTTGGATAAATCCTTAAAAATAGAAAGTTTATACTTTTGTGGATAAGCAAGTTTTTCGTCGATTGGAATTTCGAAAAACATCAATTTGCTTTCGGCAAGACCCGATTTACCTTCACCAGAAAACTTCAATTCCAATTCACCATTCTGGAAATTTATTTCCGGAAGAAAATGCGATACAAACCGAAGTTCATTCGAAACATCTACCGATTTATTCCACTGTATTCGAGATGTCTTCTCTTCTATTGACTTAATGCGATAGAAAAATTTCCCAAAATTACTTTTTGTTGCTACGACAGGAAACAGAATTATTTTGTCCCTTTTTGAAAAATCAAATCCAGCACCAACTGTATGTAAGAAATTTTTGTTTTCTAATTTTGAACAAAAAATCGGTGGGAAGAAGCTAAAATTTCCAAGTTTGGTTTCTTTAAAACTTGTTTTAAGTGTTTTAACTTTGAAATTTCCTCGATTAAACAAAGATGCTTCAATTTCAAAATTAGCCAATGGCAAGCGAACACGAACGTATCCCACAACATCATAAGTATTCTCATCGTAGGCTGTTTCGGAATATCTAATAATAGTATCATTTGCAAAAAAAGACCTAAAAATCACGCCAACAGAATCCCTTAAAACAATTTCCAATAAACCAGTAGCAATTAGTTTCGATGTCCCATCAGTGGGAACTTTTTCGAAAGTAAGGTTTGCAGTCGAATACCGATAAACAAACAAAACATCGGCAGAATCCAAATCGGGATTCGGAAATGCAACGACGTTTAAATAAAAAGTCTTATGGAAGTCCTTGTAAAAATTAATATCAAAGTTGCTTTGCGAAAAGGAAATTTGGGGAAAATTTAGACAAAGCAGTATAATTACAAAACATCTTTTCATAAGTTATACACCTCGATAAAATCTCTCAAAATTAAACCAGAAGCAATCAAATCTTTTGACTCTTTTCGTCTTCTATCTTTTTTCTTCTTTCCCAAATCGATCATTAGTTCGGTGGCACGAATTGTGGTAAAATTTTCGTCGAATTCAAAAATTGGAATTTCAATTATTTTTTTTAAACTTTCGATAAACAACCTTAATTCAGAAAGAACATCGGTTTCTTTATTGTCGTAACGATATGGAACACCAACTACGAGTGCAGAAATGTTTTCTTCTTTTAAAAATTTAATAAAATCACCCCAAAAGTTTGAACTTTTGTAATCGAAAACTTTTTTGGGTGTAATTGAAATATGCAACTCATCGCAAACAGAAACACCAATTCGTTTTAAGCCAAAATCAATACCCGCAAGTCTTTTGCCCTTTAATACTTGTGGGTCAACACATTCATTAGGCAATTTTATCTGGCGTCCTTTTTTCACTTTTATGCCTTTGACGAACAACAATAGGAATAATAAAGACGATTTCTGTCCCTTTACCTTTTTCTGTTCTAACTTCCATTTTTCCGCCGTGAAGTTCGACTACGTGTTGCATAATCATTGTCCCAATTCCACTTCCACCCGTTGTAAAGTAGGGCTTTAAAATTTTATCAATCATACTCTTGTCCATTCCTGGACCATTGTCTTTGATTGAAAAATAAGCCCAACGAGTATCTTTCCAATTAGAAATTGTTATTAAACCTTTTTTCCCCTGAAAAGCTTTTATCGCATTTTCGATTGCATTCCGAATCGCACGAATCATTTTCAATCGGTCGCATTGCAAAGTAAAATGCTCCAAATCTGTTTCGAATTCTACATTAGGAAACATAACTTCGTCGAACTCCATTCTGGCTTCCCAACACAAGTCGTAGGCATCGACTTCCTGCATATACAATTCCCCACGCCCAACAGTTACAATGTCCCGAACTCTTTGAATAAGTAATCCAACTTGATGTATGATTTTCCTTTTGCGTTCCTCATTTTTGGGATTAGCATCGGTTTCGAATTGTTCGGCATTCAATCGAATGGTCGATAGATTCGTCTGCATATCGTGTGCCAATTGGGAAAGATTAACAAGCTTCTGCCGTCCCAACACTTCGGTTATATCGGTGCCAGTTAAAATTGCACCCCGAAATTTTCCCATAAAATTCCTCAAAGCTAGAACTGTAAATAACCATTCATATTCATTCTTATTTTTAATAAAATTTACTTTTTGAATAAATGAATCTCTTCGAAGAATCGCCTTTTCTACCAATGGCTCTAACTTATGCAAGTATTCGGCACGACAATAGAAACTAAACAGTCGCTTCATTGGAACGCTTTCTGTGATGGCAAGCAACTCTTTCCCACTGTTATTTGCTGCAATAAGTCGTCCAAATTTATCGACAATGAACACTACTCCTGTTGTAGGTGCTTCGATAATTGCCTTCAATAGCCTCCTTTGTTTAAAATACACCCTTAAAATCAAAAACAAAACAATCGAAAAAACAAGCGGAATCAGTATTTTCCCAAAATTTTTATAAAACCTCGAAAAAAGCCAAAAACTGTTCCGTGTCTCCTTCAAAACAAGCGAAAAATTAGTCGAAGAAAGAACAAAATAATCGCTAATGCGATAAAATTCAAATTCCTGGGGAAAATACTCTCCTAATGTTATGAAATCGAATGCCTCTAACTCGCCTTGTTGATTGTAAACTACCAAACCATTGCGAAAAATTCCAAAAAAACGGCCATTTTCGTAAAAAAGACCGTATGGTTCGGAAAGTTCATTCGGCACATCGAAAATTGATTCGCTAAGTTTTCTGTTAAACTTTTCAAATTCCGTCACAAAAATCTTGTAACCACTTTCGACATTTCTCAGATAATAAATAATGTTCTTTTGCCCTTTCGAAACAATAAAAATATTGTTTAATTTAGTTTCGAGCCAAAATTTGTTAACAATTCCAATTCCGAATTCGGCAACCTGAAAAAGCGAACTATTGTAAAATTCTGCAATGGCAACTATTTGTTTGCCAAAGTTCTGAACTTTGATCTTATTGCTAATATCTATCCGGCATAAAAACTTTTCACGTCCCATAGTATCAACAACTTGGACAAATCCATAAGATTCTTCGTAACGAACGAAAACATATTTAACCCCGTAATTGTTTACCAAACATCCATCCAAAACGCTTTTCGAAATAAAGTTAGTTTCAACTCGGTTTGCTTGAATCGAAATGTGATACAAATTATAATTCACCAATAAGAGCAATTCCCCATCACGATTTTCATCTAGCCATCGAACATTTTCTATGCTATAAAATCCTTCGTCAGATGTCAATTCACGAATAGAGACAACTTCCAGATTTGTATCCAAAATCGAAATAAATAAACGGGGGCTTTCGTAAGAAAGCAAAACCACCTTGTCGGCAAATCTTTTCGATGAAACAATTGTGGGCGGAAGATTTGGCACTCCAATAACACTATCCCGTCGAAGCCCTTTCCAAAAGAATACCGATTCGGCAAAGTCCCCCAAAGTTGGCTTGACAAAAAAAGAAAGGAAATGGTTTTCAAATTCAAAAGCAAGTAATCTACCCCCAGAATGAGTTTGATAAATAGAATACGAATATGGAAATGTATTATCAGCTAAAAGCCTTGAATAAGGATACAAAAATAATAGACTAACCAAGCAAACAAACAACAAACGCAGCGATACCTTCCCCTTTGCCAATAAAACCCATTTTTTCGTTCGTTTTTGCTTTAATGTTGACATAACGAATATCTACCCCACATAATTCAGCGACGTTTTTCCGAATAATATGTTTGAATTCTCCAAGCTTTTTCAACTCGAAAATTATTGTAACATCAATATTAACAATTTTTTTGCCTTCTTGCTCAACTAAAGGCAAAATTTCTTTCAACAAAACTGAACTCGAAATGCCTTTATACTTGGGGTCAGTATCGGGGAAAAAGGACCCAATGTCCCCTTTCCCCAACGCCCCCAAAATCGCATCAATTAGAGCATGAAGCACAACATCACCATCGCTATGGGCTTCTACTCCAATATCTTTATCAATTAACACACCACCTAAATATAACTTCCCACTTGTCGATATTCTATGCGAGTCGTATCCAAAGCCAACCATGTTAAACATCCTCCGAAAGCCAGTTCCCTACTTGTGTCGAATATTTCTTCGCAAGGCTTGTTGCTTTTTCTAACTCATTACTTTCTGCAATAACCAAAAACAAGGGTCTTTCGGGGTCGGGATAAAATAAAACAGAATCACCATTGACAAAAATTTTCACTCCTTCAACCAATTGATGTTCGTAATTTTGAGCAAATTCCATCGCCTTACGAACAACCCTACCTTTGAACTCCCAGGGGCAGTCAATTTGAATTGTATGCTGATAACGCCTGGGGAGAACCTGGTCGAGTTCTCGGACAGAAAGATTAGTTTTTGCAAGCATTTCCAAAATCTTACCAATAGAATACATACCATCGCTGGCAAAAAGAAAATCAGTAAAAATAAACCCCCCCCAAACACCACCAACGAACAAGACATTTTCCTCCCTTGTAGCCTCCATCATAGCAGAATGGGAATTCTTAATTCGGATGACCTCAACATTGTAATCTTTAGCAATTTGTTCTATTTCATTTGTTGCAATAATCGAAACTGCAATCTTATATGGTTCACGCTCTCGATTTGTTTCCAAAAACAACTTCGTTACGATAGACAGCAATCTTTGAGGTGGATAGAGATACCCGCGTCCGTCTATTAATGAGATTTTTTCGGCTCCTGGCTCGATAATAAATCCCAACTCATACCCCAAAGATTTCATTATTCTTACTGCTTCACTACTTTCCTGTTCATTAATTCCTTCGGGCATAGGTTTATGTTTCATCGCATCGACATAGTCGTGCAAGGACAATGTTTCCACATTCAAAGAACCAAGAATTACAGGGAAAATTCCCGCTGCAAGGCCATAGGAATAATCCATTAATACTTTGAACCTCCTCGACTTAATCAATTGAGAATCCAGCGATTGCAAGAAACGGTTAATATAAATTTCATTCGTTCTTTCGGGATAAAACAATTGACCAGTTTCGCTGTAATGAACTCGTTTAATATCTTCGCCAAAGAAGTATCTTTCAATTGTTTTTACCTTCGAAAGATTAATATCGCGTCCATCGCTACTGAAAATGATAATATCAGTCTTATCGGGATTACGTGGCGACCGTCGGACGTGAATACCACCAACGTATTTCCCTGTGCGGAGCTCTTGCCTTGTCTGTGGAATCGAAGTTGTCTGCAAATCGTTAACATTTGTGCCAACAGAAGCCAAACCTGCTGTAATTGCTCTTTTAACAATCCGAGAAAACTTATCAGGGTCACGACTTGCAAGCAAAGTTGCATTTTTCCCGAAAGACATCCCTATTGCAGCACCAAGCTTAACAGCAAAATCAGGGTTAATTTCGACGTTTGAAAGACCTGAAATCCTTGCACCAGTAAACAATTCTTTATACCACCTTTCCTCTTGAACCAAAGACCTTGTAACCTTTGAACCATCCTCGACGATTTTCAATGGCCAAAGCTTGATATTTGGCATAATCGTAACATTACTCCCAATGGTGCAGCCGAATGAAATGTAGACATTTTCCGAAATAACAGTAGAACTCCCAATGACACAATCATTGCAAACAACATCGTCGGAAAGCTCACAAAAATCGCCAACAGTAACATTGTCCCATAGAGTAACACCTTCTAAATTAACACTCACCCCAATTCTAACATTTGAACCAATTACCGAATCGGTGATTTCCGTATAGTCTCCGATTGTCGTATTATCGCCAATTACAACAACACCATTAAATTTGACATTAGGTGCAATTTTTACATTGTTTCCGAAATAAACATTTCCTTTTAAGATCCCCGGAATTTTAACTCTAACTTTTCCCCTAATTGCATCGATTTGACCTATTTGGTATTCCTCTAAATTTCCAATATCACGCCAGTAACCTTCTGCTACATAGCCATAAAGCGGCATCTTATTCTTCAACATAAGTGGGAATAAGTCTTTACTAAAATCAAACTCCTCGTGATAAGGTATCAAATTCATAACCTCAGGTTCGAGAATGTAAATTCCAGTATTAATTGTGTCGGAAAAAACTTCTGCCCAAGTTGGTTTTTCCAAAAACCTCACGATTCTGCCTTCATCGTCAGTAATTACAATCCCATATTGCAAAGGCTTCGATACCCTTGTCAAAAGAATTGTGGCAAGAGATTTCCTACTTAAATGAAACTCCAAGGCATCTTTGATATTAAAATCAGTCAAAACATCTCCACTTATAACTAAAAACCTGTCGTTTAAGTACTCGTAGGCATTTCGAACGGCGCCAGCAGTTCCATAATCAGCAGTTGCAACAACATATTTCATCTCGACTCCAAAATCGGAACCATCCTTAAAGTAATTCATAATGACTTCGGGCTGAAAATAAAGAACAGCAACAATCTTCTTAATCCCAAATTCTTTAAGCAAGTTGACGCTGTGTTCCATCATCGGAACATTAACTATTGGTACCATTGGCTTTGGAATTGTAATCGAAAGAGGGCGAAGTCGTGTCCCAAAACCCCCCGCCATTATCACTGCTTGTTCCATAGTCAAATCTTATTATTTTCTACAAAAACATTTTTCAAATTAAGAAAAGTTTGAACAAAAAAACAAAAATTTTTATTTTAGACCTTTTGATAACTTTAAGGAGGTAAAAAATGTTTAAAAAACTACTATCAGTATTAGTTCTCCTTCTTCCAATAATTGCATTTTCTCAACAAGCACCAATTGAAATTAAAGTTGGTTCTTCCCCTACTTTCGTCTATGGCTACTACGATTTTAATGTCCACGATTTCAAAATAGAAATTATTACTCTTGGAAAAGATAGCAATTTCAATAGAATTGAAGACCCTGATGATGAAAAACCAGCTTGGTACCGCCTCTCCTATCAAAAACTTCTTACGGGTAACCTTGAACCAGACCTTATGCAAAACTTTAATTTTGCTACAATTCCTTTCCCAACGAGAGTTTACATAAATGAATTTACAAAGGAACTCCTTGTTCCCGACACAAATTCAACAGTTTCGAAATTCAACCTTGCAACTGGCGAATTCGAAGAAAATTTCAATGCAAAAACCAACGAACAACTCGACGACGGTGCTGATATTCGAGCCATTTACAAATCCAATGAATTTCTCTTGGTTTCCTTTTCTAACTTCGAAGACAAAAACTATATTAACGTCATTAATACATCTACCAAAGAAATTGTTGTTTCAAATATCCCTGCACCTTTAGGTTGCCAACAAATCTTCATTAATAACGATAAACTTTATATTTTAGGCGAAGGCCTTTTGGGAAGCGACAATTCTGAGCTTTGGATCTATTCACTCAATGATGTTTTATCAAGCAATGAAGTTGAACCATTAAAGAAAATCAAATTAGGCGATACTGGAAATCATTTAAGCAAAATTTCGAACTCATTAATTGCAGTAACTTGTAACTTCTCGCACAAGGTTCAACTAATTGACTTAAATCAACATGAAATCATAAAAGAAATTGAGCTACCAACACAAGGTTTTAATGGACCCCGAGAAACACAGCCCTTCGGCGAAAATCTAATTGCAACAACTGCTTTCGATGGTAATTTGTATTTCCACAACCTCGATGGCACTCAAATTTCAAAGATTACCCTGGGAAATAACCTCGAAGGTCTTTACACTTTTGTCTCAACTAATCCAATGTTCAAATTAGAATTGGCTGTTGTCGCAAGCCCATTTAACGATGACTACAGCCCAAACAATTCTGTGTTTATCTTGCTTAACTTCCTAAGCACGGAAGACAATTTTTCCCATTCCCAAGTTAACATTTTCCCAACCCCAGCAAGCAATAAACTTTTTGTGGATTTATCCAACTCGGTTGCTAAATTCAATACTCTTCGAATTCTCGATTTGACTGGAAATGTTCTCTACCAAACTGAACTGAATGAATCGAACCTGTTTGAAATTCCTTTGAATAATTTCTCTTCGGGAACTTATTTTATTAGTCTTTTAGGTAGTGAAATTTCAGTGATTCCATTTATCGTTAACAATTGATGCGTTTTGTTTATATATTTTCTCTAACGATCTTTCTGCAAATTTATCACGCATTTTCGGACGATACATTAGAAGTTAAAACAAAAGAAGTGAGGGTCGAAGCAACTAAAAACGTAACGCGAATCCTCACTTCTTTTTTTCCTTCTAATGTTATGGAATTACAAACCATCTCCACCTTTGGAACAAACAAAGTTGTCGATGCACTCTCCCGTATGCCAGGGGTGCATATCCGAGATTATGGTGGATTAGGAGGCGTAAAAACCATTTCTGTTCGTGGTTTTTCTGCACCAAATACAAGTATTTTTATTGAAGGAACTAAAATCAACACAGCCCAAAATGGTATGTTCGATTTGAGTTTGATTGGGGTCAATCAATTTGAAAGCATCGAATTAATCCGTGGTGGCTCATCCCCTTTTTTTGGTGGCAATAGCACCGCTGGTGTTATAAATTTGACATTAAATTCTGAACCTAAAAACTCCTACAATCTCCTTTTTTCATATTCTTCATTCAATACCTTTAACTTTTCTGCCAAAGCAAATTTTCTTGCTAACCAAAACACCTCCAACCTAATAGGAATTAATATTACCTACTCGGATGGAGATTATCCTTTTCGTAGCACTCAATTTGGAGAAAATAAAATCCTTAACAGAAAAAATGCGTATTTCAAAAGTTTTTCAGGCATTTATAAATTTCACTTAACAAACAACTTGCATTCCTTCGACATTCTAACTATTGTTTCCAAAGTAAATCGTGGCGTTCCTGGTGCAGTGCTTCAAAACATCGTCGAACAAAAAAACACAAAATTAGATGACCAATTCCTCCTTTTCTCTGTATCAACAGGCAGTTATTTCAATGAATTACAAATTAATAACAATATAAATGTAAAATTTCTGGAAAGCTATTTTTTCGACCCTGAGGGATTTGGAATAATCATAAAAAAAAGCAATATATTGTTTATTAACAGAGAAATCAATTTGAGAACCGACATTCGAAATATCAATTCTGGAATATTCACCATTTATTTAGCACCCGAAGTGACTTTTACTGATTTGCGAGGAAATATGCTTCAAAATGAAGTTGGAGATTATGTGAAAAGATTAAACATATCAATGTCGGCTTTAGCTCAAACGGAGTTTCAAGTGAGTAAATTCGTTCTTAATTCGCTTTTTTCGTATAGATTCGATTGGTTTAACAACATTGAATCGCAAAACAGCATTGCAATTGGCACTGATTTGAAATTCAAAAAACACCGCTCGGGATTGAGACTTACTTTAAGCAACAACTTTCGTCCACCTTCTTTCAACGAATTGTATTACCTAAACTACGGCACAGCAAATCTTAAAAGTGAATACTCATTAAATTTAAATGCAGAAATCTACTCCACCCTTATCAAAATTTTTGATATTAAAATTTCATCTTTCGCATACAAAACGAAAAATAAAATAGTCTCATTCCCTAAAACCCCAATTCAATGGATTGCCAAAAATCTTGGCGTTTCGGAAACTTTTGGAATTGAAGCAAATTGCTCATTAAATCACACAATATTTGACGGAAATTTCTCTTTTACTTACCAAAAGGTTATCGATAAAACCAAAGGAACATCCAGCTACAACAAACAATTACCTTATACTCCACATTTTCTTTCAAACTTAAATTTTACAATTAAATGCGCTAACCATATCTATTTCAATAGCAAAATAAATTACGTTGGGAAAAGGTATTATCTTTCCGATGAATCCAGAAGCTCCGAACTTAACTCATACACAATTTTCAATTTCAAATTATCTTACTTAGTGAATATCTTCGAAAACAAAGCGGGTATAAGTTTTGAAATCGAAAATGCATTCAACGAAGAATACGAAATTTTCAAAAGTTACCCAATGCCGAGGAGGTCAATAAAATTTGAAATTTTCTTTGGTAATTAATTAATTTTTTCAGTAATTTAGTTTTTGTGTTTAATAACTTTAAAGAGGTGATTTATGTTCGGAAAAAAATTTTTTATTCCATTTCTTCTCGCATTTGCTTTTATTTTAATTTCATGTTCCGACGACAACTCGACTAACACCGAGCCTTCGAAGGATAATTATTTTCCCACGACAGTTGGCAGTTGGTGGATTTATAAAAACACCCAACTCGACTCGACTGGAACAAAAGTACCCGAATCGGAAACTTGGGACACAACAAAAATCATTGGAAGCTACAACATCTCGGGGAAAATGGCGTCTGCTTTCGAAAATCGCAGTTCTAACGGTAATGTCGATACTTCTTATTTTTACACCGAAGATGGCAAAATCTATGCCCTTGCTAATTTATTCGATAATGATTTTATTGATTTCGACCCAAGACAGTGGGTTTTAATTGCAGATTTCAATGCAAACTCTTGGGTTATACTTTCGGACACAACACTTGCTTCCCAAGAAATCGATTTTCCAGGTATCGGATTTCTCAAAATTACACCAACTGTTTCAATCACCGGCAAAAAAGGTAACAAATCGAACCTTGCCGTTGGTAAAAAATCAGTTGAATCGCAAGAATTTATCATCACATTTGCCTTTAAATTGAAAATCGAAATTCCGGGTGTTCCTTTTCCTGCAAATGCGACAGTTAATGTAATCAACCGTTACTGGTTTGGTAACCAAGTTGGCCTTGTGCAATCCAAAGTTGAACCCACTGAAATTAATGTCGCAGGAATGTTCCAAGACTGGTTATCAGGAAGTATTCAAGAATTAGAAAGCTACTCAATCAAATAAAAGCCACTTTAATTTGATTATACAATCCCTTGTAGGGGCAATTCATGAATTGCCCCTACAAATGTTTGAAAATGGTTTTGCTGAAAGCTTGCTTTTGCCCACAAGCCAAAACTGGCGGTTGAATTGAGGGAAGTTGCAATTTCTGGTGGTTGAATGATAAAAAATAGGGGCAAAGTATGCTGTGCCCCTACATTTGTCGCTTAACCTAATATAACCGACAGAATAAGGAAGAAAAAAATTACTTTGCTACTGCAATTGAAAATTCTTCTTCGAGCTTTTTGTTGTAATTTTTTACTTCACGATTTTTCCAATTACCTTTATGGTAGGCATAAGAAGCAAGAAGTGGAAAGGCAATTGTGGCTTCCGAGAATACCATTTGTTCGAACGTAGTTTGGACTTTGCCCCACGAGCTGGCTTCTTTCAAAGTCGAACCACTTAATCCACCATCGCGTTCGTCGGCAACAGTTATTTGTACAGCATATTTATGCATCTTTGCTTCTACACCTAAAATATCGCAAGCAACAACAACATCCTGAGTAAAATTCTTCGGAACACCGCCACCTATCATCAATATCCCTGTTTCGACAGCCATTATCTTTATCTTTGTCAATTCAAGAAAATCTTTAACTGAATCTATTGAAACCTTCCCTCCTTGCATGTGATATTGGTAGTAAACCAAACCAAAACCAGCAGAACAATCGGAAAAAGCTGGAACAAAAATAGGAACACCTTTTTCGAATGCGGCACGGACAACAGAATTTTCGCCCTTGCCATTTTCGACCAAATACTTGCCCATCTCTACAATAAATTCCCTCGAACTATATGGACGAGGTTTAAGCCGAGAGGCAATTTCGGCAATAGTCATATCGCAAACTCGCAACTCTTCTTCATCGATATAAGTATCGTAGATTCTATCAATCATTAACTCACGCAATTCGTTGTCATCGACAAATGGTGAACCTTGATAATGTTTAAACCCAAGTGCTTCGAAGAAATCTTGGTCGACAATAATTGCACCAGTCGAAACAATAACATCAATCATATTATTGCGAATTAATTCGACAACAATTTGCTTTAAACCAGCACTGAACAAAGAGCCAGCAAGAGTAAGAATAATAGTGCAGTCCTTATCCGCAAGCATCATATCGTAAATTTTCGAAGCCCGAGCAAGATTTCGAGCTTGAAAAGCAGTTCGACCCATTGCTTCGATTAACTCGACAGTGTTAAATTTTTTAATGTCGATGTGTTCGACTATCCTTTCTGGATTTAAAAAATATCTTTTTCGCTCATCCATTATTCACCTCCTTATTTTTGAGAATTTCAGAATATTTATTTAAAAATGTCATTTCTTCCGCTGACAAAGACTCAATTCCCGTTTCGCTGATTTTATCGAGAATTTTGTTCAGCTGCTCTTCGGTAAATTCAAAATCGAAGGAAAGCTTATTTGTGCTGCTTTCCTCGACCATAACATCGACAGAAGATTTAATTTCAGTATCTCGGTTAATCTCTTCAATTTCTTCCAAACGCTTTTTAAATAACTGATACTGCTTAAACCTTTGGCTCATTTGCTCGAAAGCAAAAGTGCGAACTTGGAAATAACTAATTGAACCAAGACAAATACCGCACATCGCAAAAGAAAAAGAAATAACTAAAGTTGAACGCTGATATATAAATGAGTCCACAGTTGCAGCCATTATCCAAAACACAACAACAAAAGCAGTCTGAACCATCGAACGAAACGAAATCGGCTCGTATTGATTAACTATCCGAAAACTAATCAAAAAATAAAGTGTCAAAATGAAAAAAGATATTCCTTCGGTACCACGAAGATAGAAATGTTCTCGGGCAAACAAAGCAGTAATCAAAAGTCCCTGAAATGGAATTAATCCTGAAATCAAAAGTGGAAAGGAATTCTTTTGAATAATAGTTTCGATTCTCGGAGCAATTGTCCAAAAAACATAAATCAAAAGAAAAACTTCGGCAATTGAAAGAGACACAAATGGATAGGTAAGAAGTCGCCAAATCTCCAAATTGTAAAAAATTAATTGTGGATTAAGAGAAAAATAATTGGAAACATTTTCGCCAAGTAAGTAAAATACTACATGGCATGCGAGAAATAAACCCAAAAAAAACTTCGAGTAATAAATTTTTTTGTTAAGTGTTATGACCATTTGTGCTTTTCAATCTTTCAATAATTTCATCGACCTTTTCCATGGTCAAATTTTCGTAATAATCCTCGTTAATAGCAAACATTGGTGCACCACCGCAAGCACCCATACATTCGACTTCCTCCAAGGAGAACAAACCATCGGGGGTAACTTCACCATTTTTAATTCCAAGCTTTTGAGAAATGTGATTGAAAATTTCTTCTCCACCACGTAACATACACGACACATTTGTGCAAACTTGGATATGATAAGTACCTACAGGCTTTTTGTGGTACATCGTGTAAAAACTTACAACTCCTTCGATATGCGAAGGCGGAAGCTGAAGAAGTTCAGACAGATATTCAATAACTTCGGGCGAAATCCATTTAAACTTTTTCTGTGCCATCCAAAGAGCACTCATCAATGCTGCTTTAGGTTCAAGGTAACGAGACTTAATTTCTTCTAACTTCTGCAATTCAGTATCGTCAAATCTCACTTCCATAAAAAAATACTAAATTTTTCAAAAAAACAAAAATACCAAAAAAATGCAAAAATTTCCCCCTAATTTTAGTCTTGTTACGACTTTATGAATTGATGCAATAAAACAATGCATATAAATTCAATAAACTATTAATAATTTCGATTTAAATTATTTCAGCAAGTAATGAAAATATGAAAGCAAAAAGTATTCACAAAGTAAATTCCTTGGAATTCTTTTCACCCGCTAAGGTTAGCAATCAGCATATTCCTTTTGCCGATTTTTCTGTGCCTGCAGGCTTCCCTTCCCCAGCAGAAGAATACCTCGAACCCAAATTGGACTTGAACCAGTATTTAGTCAAACATCCCGCAGCTACTTTTTTCGTTCGTGTTCAGGGCGATTCTATGATTGGCGCTGGAATTCACGACAACGACATTTTGGTTGTCGACCGTGCATTGGAACCCAAAAATGGCGACATTGCCGTGTGCGTTATCGATGGCGAATTTACAGTAAAAAGACTTCAAATAATTGATAACGAAATGTATCTGGCACCCGAAAATGGCAAATACAAACCAATCAAAGTAACTAAATTCCAAGATTTTCAAGTTTGGGGCATTGTAACCTACATCATCCATAGTGCAATATGATAGCATTAGTCGATTGTAACAATTTTTACGTCTCGTGCGAAAGGGTGTTTAATCCTAAATTAGAAAAGAAGCCTGTCGTAGTTCTATCTAACAACGACGGTTGTATTGTTGCCCGCTCCGAAGAAGCCAAGGAATTGGGAATACCAATGGGTGCTCCTCTTTTCGAGTGGAAAGAATTTATCGAAAAACACAAAGTTGAAGTCTTCTCATCAAATTATACTCTCTATGGCGACCTCTCCGAAAGAGTGATGAATACACTTTCCCAATTTTCGCCAGACATCGAAATTTATTCTATCGACGAAGCTTTTATCGACTTAAGTTACCTTTCTTATGTTACAAATTCAAAAGAAAAACTTTTTGAATATGGCACAAAAATTCGTAATACAGTAAAAAAATGGACAGGCATACCTGTCTCCGTTGGCATTGCACCAACGAAGGTATTGTCGAAAGTCGCAGCTAAAAAAGCAAAAAAAAGTAGTGGGGTCTTTATCCTCGTTTCGGGCAAAGACATAGAAGAAGCCCTTTCGAACTTCGATGTGGAAGACATCTGGGGTATTGGTCGTGCATATTCTCGCTTCCTAAAGCGAAATGGTATAAACACAGCCCTTCAACTTGCAAAAGCTAATGACCAATGGGTGCTAAAAAATCTAACTATTGTTGGGCTTCGAATTGTCCAAGAATTACGAGGAACTAAATGCTTGGATGTGGAAATTCAGCCTATCCCCAACAAAGCAATTGGCTCGGCTAAATCCTTTGGCGAACCACTCACAAGTTTTCAGCACATTTTCAATGCCCTAGCCTCTTACATCGATGAATGTGCTCGAAAATTAAGAGCTCAGAACAGCCTTGCAAACATAATTGGTGTTGGTTTAGCAACTAACCCTTTCAATAAAAACGAGCCACAATATTTTAATAGCCGCTTTACTCGCCTACACGTCCCAACTTGCTTTACAAATGAATTAATTACTTATGGTTATCATTTGCTTAAAGATATCTACCGTGAAGGATTTCGTTACAAACGTGTTAGCGTTCTACTAACAGGACTAATACCAAACACAAGCATTCAAACTAGCCTGTTCGATAAATTAGACCGAGCAAAACTTCAAAGATTAACCGAAGTCTATGATTTGCTAAATAAAAAATTTGGCAAAGGAATAATTAAATTTGCTTCGCAAGGCACGAAAAGAACGTGGAAAATGAAGCAAGAGCATCTAACTCCTCACTACACAACATCTTGGGATGATTTACTTACTATTAATCTTGACACAAATTCTTGTAAAACAATAAATTTGAGGTTGAAGTGAAAATATTACTTCTATGCACAGGCAACACTTGCCGTTCGCAGATGGCAGAAAGCATTCTCAGGCAAGCATTCCCTGAATATGAAATTTACTCGGCTGGTTCGCACCCCGAAAGCCAAGTAAATCCTTATGCCCTCGAAGTTATGAAGGAAATCGGAATCGATATTAGCCAAAATAAACCTAAAAGCGTCGAAAATTTCCTTAAGGACAGATTCGATTATGTCATAACATTGTGTGACAACGCAAGACAAACCTGCCCAACGTTCCTTGGCGAAGTAAAGCATAGAGTACATATTGGATTCGAAGACCCCGCACAAGCCAAAGGAACACGAGAAGAGGTTCTACCAATCTACCGCAAAGTGCGTGACGAAATACAAGAAAAACTAATTGAATTTTTTAAAGAAAATATGTACCATAAAAATAAATAATTTTGTTGTGAATTTTATTTGAAACAAATATGAATAAACTGTTATGAATGACAAATTTTCAGTTTCAAAAAAAGTTATTGACGCAAGCATTTGCCAAATCGCAATTTCTGGTATTCTCGATGCACAAACTGCACCAATTTTGGAAAATGAAATTAGCCAAACTATTAATGACAATTTCTTAAAAATTGTTGTTAACTTCAAGGATTTGGATTACATAAGTAGTGCAGGATTAGGGGTCTTTATTGCATTTATCGAAGAGGTTCGAGAGAAAGGTGGCGATATTAAATTAGTCGAAATGAGTCCAAAAATCTATTCTGTATTCGAATTATTAGGCTTCCCTCTCGTGTTCGACATTCTGCCTTCAAACAAAGATGCTATTTCCAAATTTATGAACAAGAGTTAGATGAAAAATAAAACACTTGAATTTGAAATACACCTTGACCCAAACTTCAATTTTTTAAACACTTATCGAAACCTTGTCTTCGAAAAAGCAAAACAATTTGGTTTCGACGAAATTCAAGCTTTTCACATTTCCATTGCATTCGAAGAAGCCATCACGAACATCTTCAAACATTCATTAAAAGACACTCAAACCAAAATTTTGAAAATAAATATTACTTTCGAAGATAATTCTTTTTCCATTACAATATCCGACGATGGTAAAAGCTTCGACCCAAATACCTTTCCGAATACCGAAATAATTGATTTACTCAAAAACAAGCAGAAAGGTGGGATGGGAATTCTTCTAATGAAAAAAATATTCGACAAAATTGAATATACTCCCAAGTCCAATCAATGTCCTCAAAACAAACTTGTTTTAAAAAAGAGTTTAATTTGAACTAAATTTAGTATTTTTGCTTTTTATATGAACGAGAAGTAAAATATTATGATAAAAGGTTTAATCATTGGTGGATGTTTAATTTTTGCTTTGGTTTTGGGCTTAATTTATCCAATAACAAAATCCAAACCTCTTTGGTGGAAATTAATTGCTTCGGCAATGTTGTTTTTCACAATAATTTTTACTTTCACTCCATATATCGCAGGAAATTTTAAAACATTCACATTTATCAGCCAAAATATTGAAAATTTCAAAGGTCCTATTTTATTCAGCGTTCAAGCTTCATTGGTAGAAAAAGAAGGAAACACAAAAAATAGAATACTCAAAATCTACCATCCCCAATTCCCCGAGAGAATTGAAACACTCGATATACCTGACGATATTGAAGGTCTGTTCGAGCCATATACAAGGTATGTAGGAGAGGTCTCCTACGATATTAAAAATAATCGATTTGTTTTACACAGGTTAATTACCCAAAACCCAATGTTTGTATTGCCCCTTGTACCACAGTTGGGCGAACAAATCAGAATTATGAATTTCCATGTGCCAATGGCTTGGGTAGCCGTGTTATCATATCTGTTTGCTATGTTCTTTGGATTTAAGTATTTAAAAACACGAGATATAACCTACGATTCAATGGCCAGCAGTTCCATTTATCTTGGAACATTGTTTACCATTTTGGCGACTGTCACAGGTATGATTTGGGCAAAATTTAATTGGGGTACATTTTGGAACTGGGACCCTCGGCAAACCACTATTTTCGTTCTGATGTTAATTTACTTTGCTTACTTTGTTTTACGACAAAGTATCGACAACAACGAACTTCGTGCCCGATTAAGTTCAGTCTATTCTATTGTTGCCTTCGTTACTGTTCCATTCCTCGTTTTCATTTTGCCCCGGCTTTTGGAAGGCAATCATCCAGGTTCTGCAAATGACACCACTGCTGGTCCAATTATTAGCCCCAAGGAAGGAACATTAAGCTTGGTCCAAACAGTTGGATTTGCTCTCGGTTTATCGTCCTTTACTTTATTATACTTTTGGATACTAACAATTACTGTTAAAATTAATCTTTTGTTGAACAAATTTAAAGCTCGGAATGTATAACTTTTTGGAACAAAATCAACTTTACGTCGTCCTTATTGTTGTTTTAATTATTTGGCTTGGGTTTGTTATTCTGCTTTTTAGGATTGACAAAAAACTTCAGGTTTTGGAAAAAATCATTGAAAAAAAGCAAAATAATTTTGTTTAAAAACAATAGACAGGTTGGATATGAAAAAATATATTTGGATAACTGCACTTTTAGTTATCTTTTTCATCTTACTTCTTGTCTCATTTAACAAAAGTGCAATTGAATATACCGATTTTTCGAAAGCTTTCGAAAGCAATAAGAAAGTTCAAGTTGTTGGCACTTGGGCTCGGAATTTACAAACCGAATACAATCCCCAAACTGATGAATTTTCTTTTTATCTCCAAGATAACAAAGGGAAAATTGTTAAAGTTATTCATAAAGGTTCACAGCCTAACAATTTTACAATCGCACCTCAAATCGTGGTTCAAGGCTATGCCAAAGATTCAATATTCTACTCAAATCAAATAATTACAAAATGCCCTTCTAAATATGAAGGCGAAATGGAAATGTTAAACAAATAAAGTGAGTCATCCAAATGTTTGGAAAAATTTTAATTATCGTTGCTTCAGTTTCTTTCTTTGTCTCTTTTCTTTCGCACATATTCAAAGAAAAGAAAGAAAATTCAACAATAAATAACATAGCAAAGTGGAGCTTTTTATTAGGAATTCTCTTCATTGTTTTAGTATCAGTTTATCACCTATTCAATATCTTAACCCACAACTTCCAAATTGCCTATGTTTGGGGTTATTCTTCGAAAAAGCTTCCATTTTTACTTCTAGTTTCCTCTTTCTATGCTGGCCAAGAAGGCTCATTCCTTCTTTTTACCCTCTGGTATGCAATTATCGGAATTATTTTCTATTATTACGTCCAAAAATACAACCTAAATTCTTATCATCTTTCAATTTTTTCTTTCATTTTGTTTTATCTGACACTTTTTTTAATTGCTAAGAGTCCTTTTGCCTCGATTTGGGAAGCATTCCCCGAATCGAACATACCTGCGGATTTTATTCCCCAGGATGGACGAGGATTGAACCCAATTTTGGAGAACTATTGGATTGCTATACATCCTCCAATCCTATTTCTTGGCTATACACTTGTATCATTCCCATTTATTTTTGCTGTTGCTTCGTGGCTTAAAAACGACTTCTCATCTTGGATTAACTATTCAACTCGGTGGGCACTTGTTGGAACTGCCATTCTCGGTTTAGGAATAATGTTAGGCGGATTCTGGGCATACGAAACCTTGGGGTGGGGAGGTTTTTGGGGCTGGGACCCTGTAGAAAACTCTTCCCTTGTTCCTTGGTTATTTGCTATTACTCTTGTGCATACTATTTTACTACACCGAAAAGATAAATCGCTTTTAAAAACAAATTATGTGCTCGCTTGTTTGACCTTTTTATTTGTCATCTATGCTACTTACTTAACCCGAAGTGGAGTTCTTAGCGATACATCTGTCCATTCTTTTGTTGATCCAGGTACAACAATTAACTACCTTATGATTGGGTGGTTGACTTTAACTTTTCTTTTCTTTCTAATTGTATTTATCTTGAAATTAAATAGAATTCCACAAATCGAGCGAACAGCAACTAATTTCTTTTCCCGTGAATTCTTCGTTATTCTTGGCTCAATCCTACTAGTTGTTTCTTCGATAATTATTATCTTGGGCACGAGTTTACCGATTTTCCAAGGTTGGATTGGTCTTAAAAAAGTTTCTCTCGACCCCGCTTTCTATAATCAATGGATGCTTCCAATTGCTATTCTTATTCTTCTTTCGAATACAATTGCAATTTACTTCCGATGGCGTTCTAGCGAAATTCAAGCGGTTATCAAATCGAACATTATTGATATCATTGTATCGCTCATTGCCACTTTGGTCTTCTTGCTTTTTACTCAGAATATCGTTTATAGCATAGTCTTTTTTGCCAGTGTTTTCACAATAATTTCGAATGGAAAATTTTTGTTTAAGAAAGTGATTAAAAAGTCTTTGAAAATTGGCGCCTTAACCTCACACATTGGTATCGCCTTCTTAATTCTTGGGGCTATGATTTCGGGTGGATTCGAACAAACCAAAACTATTAATTTAATTCAGGGAGAAAAAGCTACGGCTTTTGGCTATCAATTTGAATTGCTTCGAAAAGAACAAATTGAAATCGATAAAGCCGACCGCGAAAAATACAGATTTTATATTAAGATAAGCTCCCAAGACAATAATTCTATTCTGAAACCAATTGTATATTGGAGTGATTTTAACAATTTTGAACAACCATTCTTTGAACCCGATATTAAAACTTACCTTACAAAAGATATTTACATTGCTCCCAAAAATTTTGAATTCACCGATGTTTACCCACCTCTAACTTTAAAAAAGGGCGAAAGTGTTCCAGCGCCTTGGAACGAAAAAGATTCAATCAAATTCCTTGCTTACGATATGAGTTCTATGCACACGGGCAGCACTCAAAATCACTTCATCTTTGGAATCAATGTCGAGTTTATAATCGATGGGCAGAAATATCAAGAAACTATTCAATCCATTATTCATAGCCAAAGGTTTACTTTTAGCCCAATATGGAAAAGCGTCCCAAAGAAGGATTTCCAAATTGGCTTTACTAAATTCTCGCCCAGCGAAAAATTAGAGGATTCCCAAGCCGAATTCACGTTCGGTAAAGATACATTCGTTGCCGAAGTTACTTTAAAACCATTTATTTTGCTTGTTTGGATTGGTGTTTGCCTAACAGTGCTGGGCTTTTTCTTCTCCTTAAAAAAGAAGAAAGGAAGTTCGACAGAACTTGCTGTGAAAAATACAAATTAGTTAATTGGATGAGGGATATTTACTTTTTTTGTCGATAATAAATAATTCTTTGATTAGTTCGTTATTTCAATTTTATGAATGAGGAGTTATATATGAAAATCGAGCAATTTAAAAACCTAATTTTATTCGTCTCGTTGGCTTTTCTTTTTAATTTAGTCTCCTGCAAAAGCGAAACAAAAATCGACCCAAACAAAGAGAATTATCAAGAAATTTCAGAACTTATTAGCGAAGGTTCAACAAATGCTTACCTTGAACAAAACAATTCCAATGAAATCAAGCCCAAAGTATACTTCCCAATCAATATCATCAACCCGACACGACAGGGTTTCTTTGTCGATTTCACTTTCGAAAAAGATGGAAAGCTTGTAAAATTTTCCGATTACATTAAAAACAAAACCGTTCTGCTGAACTTCTGGGGAACTTGGTGTCTACCCTGTCGACGTGAAATTCCCGACCTCGTGGAAATTGATAAGGAATCTCGGGGCAAAGATTTCGTCGTCGTCGGTATTGTCTTGGAACGTGACATCCAAAATGCTGAAAAAATCGTAAAAGAATTCGCAAAGAAAAATGGAATTGAATATCTGAACATAATCGATAAAGACCAATCAATTGCTCGTACTTACGGCGGTATTTCTGCTGTTCCAACTACTTACATCATCAACAAAAGTGGTAAAATTGTCGAAACCTTAATTGGAATGCGTTCAAAACAAGACTTTCTCGAAGCAATAAAAAGAGCAAAATAATATTCAGAAACTTTTTCACTAATTTTGTGCCCTACGAATGTAGGGCTTTTTTTATGTTTAGATTAGAATTCGATGATAATTTCGATGCAATCATTTGCTTAAATGCAACAATTCCACCGTTGGGATTTTTCCTTAAACTGAAAGAACTGCCAATTATTGCCGCCGATGGTGGTGCTATTCAGCTTTTCAAAATCGGTGTAATTCCAGACTTTGTCGTTGGAGACTTGGATACTTTTTACTCTTCTGGGCTGGCAGCTTTCTTCGAAAGTTCAACAATTATCGAAGAGAAAAGCCAAGACCTTAATGATTTCGAAAAATCTTTGATTTTTGCAAGGTCCAAAAATTTAAAAAATTTGCTCATTGTTGGTTTTCACGGCGGAGAACTTGAACATACACTTAACAATTGGAGCGTTGTGCTTCGTTATGCCAACGACTTCAATGTCTGCATCTTCGATAACAATCGATATGCTATACCATTAACCTTTAGTTGCTCATTTAAAACTAAAACGGGAGAGTTAATAACATTAATACCCCAACCTTCTGTTCAACTCACAACCAAAAACTTGCATTGGAACTTAAACAATGAACTTCTATCATTAGGGACGAGAGAAGGCCTTCACAATATTGCCGAAGGGGACGAAGTAGAACTCGTAGTTCACAATGGCTCAGTTCTTTTATTTATCGACCAAAGGCTGCCGAATTGTTTCAGAAAAATTAATCTCTAATTTAGTTTTACCGGCGTCTCTAACAATTCTAATCTAGTTTTGCTTTTCCTATACTTTGCTTTAATGCAAAGAAAATGAAGAGTGCAAGAACTTCAATGCAAATAAAAATTGTTATCATCAAAGATATAGAAAATTCGTAAAAGTAGCCTGCCAAAGCACTTCCAACAAATAACCCTAAACCATATGTAACATTAAAAATTCCGTAACCAGTGCCACGCTTTTGGATTGAGGTTAAATCGGCAATCGCAGCTTTCATAATAGTTTCGTGCGAACCCATTACTATCCCCCAAAATATCACAGCTAAATATATCAGCATCATTTGACTCGAAAACATCATTGGCAGTAATGCAGCCGAAAGAAATGGTATCAATATCAACGAATATAGACCCGCATGCTCGTTGTTCATTCTAAATTTAAGTTTATCGTAAACTTTTCCAATTAGTATTGCAAAAAAAGCATCAACAATCATCGCAATTGCATATAAGAATGGTATTTGTGTGTCGGAAACAATAGCATTTACTTTCAAATGGTACCCAAAAATTGCAAAGTGGATAAACCCAATTGTTGTAACAAAAGTAAACAGAGAATACAGCCAAAAATCTTTCGTTAATTTTGTTGATTGAACACTCTTTTTGTCATCTTCTAATTCGCTTGGAGTTGGAAATTTAAAATATGTTACAAACAATACAAACATCAGCAAAACGAAAGGAATCCACATCAATGAATATGCCTGTTGATAATCTGAAACACTTTTACTCGAAGTTCCTAAATAGAAAAAGAAAGCAGTGAAAATCAATGGACCAATTGTCGCTCCAAATTGGTCGAAAAATTCAGCAATTCCAAATCCCGTTCCTGTGCCGACTCGTTTTGCTGCATAAGAAACAATAGTATCTTTAGCAGGACTTCGCAAGCCTTTGCCAATCCTTTCGAGAACTATGAATAAGGCTGCAATTTGCCAAACATCCGAAAGTGCAAGCAACGGAACAGAAATTAACATACTATACCCAACAATAGTAAATACCCAATATGCTTTTGTTTTATCTGCAAAGTATCCAGAAAGGAGGCGAATAACGTAACCTAAAAATTCCCCAACCCCAATTACGAAACCAACTATGACTGCATTTGCACCGAGGGTTTTCAGATACGGTCCATTTACACTTCTTGCCCCTTCGTAAATTATATCGCCCAAGGCACTTATGAAACCAAAAAACAATATTAAAAGGTATGCTTGCTTTTTGTTATTATCCATAAATATTTTTCTTTAAAAACAAAATTAAAAAATTAAATAATTTCATATTTTTTACAATAATATTTTTTATATTCGTCATTTTTATTTCAAAAGTTAATTTTTTTTTTGGAGGTTAACGCAAAACCAAAGACGTAGAATCATCGTTGCGGTTTGCACGTCAGGTTCTTAAATAACAAAAGAACCCGCTTCAAAAGTTCTCGCTTCTACTCGTTGAAAAGTTAAAAGCCAATATCAAGATTTAAAAGGCGAAAGCAAGCAACTTCAAATTCGTTGCCACGAGGATATAATTGATATGCGCAATCATTTGTCGTCTGAAACAACTTAAATTTCTTTCTATTTAGTTTTTTTAACATTAAAACTAATTTTAAAAAAGGAGGTTTTTATGGACTCAACAATTACCAATTTAATTTCGAACTTGGAGTTCGGGAAGCCCCAGCAGTTCAAAAATATGTCGGTTTTTCCTCTATTCGCTTCTGTCAATCATAGCCCCAAATACCTAACAATGAAGGAAGCAATTGAAAAAAAATTATTAATCATAACAGAAGTAAGTTCAGGAGGCTCAGTTCCAAATTTGAAAGCTTCAAACAACGCCGAAACATCGGTCCTTATCCTTGCCGGAGAAGAAATGGTCGGTGCAAAACAAAACCGAATCTCGAATACCACAATCCTATTGAAGAAAAAAACCACAACAATTATTCCAGTTAGTTGCACCGAGCAAGGTAGGTGGTCGTATGTATCCGACAGATTCTCTGAATCCGAAATTATAGCTCCTCCCAAAATACGAGAGGTAGCAACTTTCTCAGTCAACAAAAACTTATCACTTTCAAGAACTTATCATAGCGACCAAGATATTATTTGGGATGAGGTTTATTATATGGCATTTAAAGCAGAAGCTCATTCACCGACTGGTGCAATGCGAGATATTTATTTAACTAAACGAACAGCTTTGCAAAATTATCTTGATTCATTCGAACCACTGCCGAATCAAAAAGGACTGCTTGTTTTTATAAATGGAAAATTTGTAGGCTTCGATTATATTTCCTATGAACCTGCTTATAATATCCTTCACTCAAAATTTATAAAAAGTTATGCAATGGAGGCGCTATTGGATAATAATGATGACAAGAAAAATAAAGGAATTTCAATCGATGTTGCCAAACCTATTTTGCAGGAGGCAATCAAATGTAAAGAAAAAAAGTTCAAATCAATAGGAAATGGCTGGGACCACCGTTTCGATGGTGAGAGAATCATTGGTTCGGCTCTTGTATATAGGAAAAAAGTCGTTCATATGGCTTTCTTTAATATTTCCGATAATAATAACAGAAGAAGAACAACAGATTTTAGACGCAGACCATTCTCCGATTTTGACATCGATGATATTATTATTTATGATTGATGGGTTTATAAACACAAAGTAAACTTGAAAAATATACAAAGCGAGTCTGCCCATTACAAAATTCATCCGACACTAACCAAAGGGGGCTTTCCCCCTTTGGTTATGAAAAAAGTACACAAAATTATTTTATCCTGTTTATCGCACTAATCAAGATGCAATAAGGCTAACCCGCTTAAAGCTGAATCGGCTACGATTACATATCTTATAACCCAAGAACTTTTTAAAACTGTAATTTATTTCATTTAACTAAATTTAACAATTAATAACTTAATACCTAAGCAGCTTTACCCTTGCTGTTTGAATACCGTCGGTTACCTCGATTAAAAATATTCCCCTGCCATAAGTTCCTCCA